>VTLG01015152.1_pt1 | contig 15792 bp, 15 predicted proteins | sample 4694571 | NCBI WGS metagenome assembly VTLG01 (sample SAMN12604809, study PRJNA352737) | marine metagenome | biome: ENVO:00000447; feature: ENVO:00000209|ENVO:00000569|ENVO:01000036; material: ENVO:00002151; isolation source: viral sequences binned using virsorter ...
AGGGTTGTTCGGCCATACCCGGTATAGGCCCTCTTTGCTGCACAGAAGAAATAGGACTTCCACTCATACCAGTCCTGCGTTCAGGAGCGGCCATGCCTGTAGGATTAGCCATTCCGCCCATAGAGCCTGCTAATTGTGGCGGGATATTACGTCCGGGTAAAGCACCGGGTTGACCCATACCGCCACCCATCATCATGCCGCCCATACCCATGCCGCCCATGCCGCCCATGCCGGGCTGTTGCATACCGCCTTCCATCTGCTTGTATACAAACCTCAAATCTCGTGTCCCTTCTTCTACAAGTTGAGGTTGATATCCTAACATCATCATACGTTGTGCAATATTGACTTCCATTTCATCACGGCGCAAACGAGTAATTTCATCTTCTTCTTCGGATGGATATAATGTTATTTTCCAATCATTGGTATTAATCTGCTCTAGTAGCCTTGGGAATAAGGATTCACTATACACCTTATGCCCAAATTCTACAGCACGATTAGTAACCAATACCTGCAAGCCCTCATTGTTAAGGCCACCAGATTTACCAGTATCCATCATGAATACATTAGACACTCCATAGAAAGAAGCAATGCGTTGTCGCATCTCATCCCGAGCAGCAATATATTGCATCTCTTCTAGAGTATCCATAAATTTGACCCAATTCACTCCCCCTCTCCCACTACTGGATTCAATACCAATCTTAGGGATATAATGAGGGTCTCTCTCAAGTTTCTCATCCACCCCTTTCCAAAAGGATTTCATAGATTCAAGGTTATCAGTGGTAATAGAAATAAGACCACGAGGTACCCGCCTCTTTGAATAAGCAGTATACATGTAATTATCCATAGCCGTCAAAGTCATGGCTTGTCGCCACAAGGTGGCTACTGGTGCACGACCATACAATTTAGAAGGATTATATTTAGATACATGGATGACCTCACCTTCTAGATAATATTGAGTTTTACCTGACCCTGCCGTATTAACATAATGTACATCTTCTAATTTTCTTTCACACACTTCACACGTAGTTTCTTCTTCATGAAAAGAACGAACAATATCTCGGTGTATTGGGCAAACTCGATAACGGCCACCTCTCACTCCACGTTTATCAGCAATTATACGCAAAAATATTGGGTCTCCACGTAGAATCTCCTTAACCCTATAGAATGCTATATCGTTAGATTTCTCATCAATATAATATTCTTTAACTAATATCAAGAAACCATCATCTGTAATGTTTAAGTCGTATTCGATTTCCCTGAGGACGTCGAGGAAGGTCTGCTCCATACTATTCCGCTGCTCCAATAGCCAACGTGGGTAGAGCAATTCATCGGGGTCCGGTCCACGTACTTCACCTCCACACTCATCACAGGTATCAACTTCATGTTTATATTCCTGTTCACATTCTAGGCACTTATGGTGGAACTTTTTCTCCCAATAATAACCACGTCGAAATATTTCTTGTTGTAAAGTAGTAATGACTGTTCTTAGAATAAGGTTCTCATTTGCCACTGCATAAAGTGCAGGTAAAGTAATACCTTGTACCAAAACTGGTTCTTGTATACCAGTAGTCCATAACGGCATTTGAGGGGCTGGTGTACTACGCCTACGGAAGGGGCTTGCCAACGCTGAAAGAAAGCGCTTAACCCTTGAATCTTTCTCTGCCATCACAACCCCTCCTTCCAAGACATGACCATATCCCTGTCCACTCCCCACTCTCGGAGTACCTTCTCACCTTTAACAGTACCATCCCAATTTAGAAACTGTACTAACTTCTGCAATTGACCCTTACGAGTAGTATCTGGCTCATCAATGTATGCTAAAACCGCTTTCGCTTGAGTATCTTTCATCCGTAGATGCGGTAAAAGCCCATCTAATAATTTCTTTAAATCATCTTTTGCATAAAAAGAAATACGATGTTGGCTTCTCTGTCCGTTCTTATACACCTTTTGGTCTAATTGTAAGACACCCCCTAAGGTCTTATGTAATTCTTCACAGTGTACCCGACCACGAGTACCAGTTGCAATAAAAGATGCACGAGGCTCCCCTCTATCAGTAATATAAATCGAGCCGTCTGCATCTAAAAAGCCACCCGCATAATTCCATACATCTGATTTATTCAATACTAAACCATTAGATTTCATCAGCACATATTGACCCTTTTGTACACCCTTGACAATATCATATTCTTCTCCGTACATTTTGAGGAGTTTTGCTAACTTACTCGGCGTAAGTTTCCTTTCAATATTATTACCCAAAATCTCACGAGCAGTCATAGCGCCCCATTGTTCCAATTCACTTTTAGCCATTTTTAACCAATTCTGCTGCTCTTTAGATAATGTATCTGATTGTTTTAATGCACTGCCCCACATCTTGCGAGCATCTCTTCTACTTTCCATAGCATTAACCCAAGCCTTTCGCTCTTCATCTCCCCAAACATCATCATATTCATCAAGAGTCTTTAATGCACTTTCAGCCGCCTCCCATTTTTCACAAGCATGTAATAATGCATTGCTACGAGAAACATGGAATTTACGCAAACATTTGAGGTTGCGGTCAGATAAACCTAGATTGCGAAGAGTATCTTGACGACCTACTGCCCAATCTATAGAGTCCAATGTAGATTGGACTTCTCGGCTCTTTAATGTTCTAATCAAACCCACCATATCATCTATATCTCCTTTGATATCCTTTTGGCGGCGGCGATGTTTTTTCAAAGCCCTGACTATATTATCTGCCCCCATCCCCATTCTATCCTCTAGCCACCCTTCTCCAGTAGGTGAGAAAGACAATTTTTGTACTGGTACAGTATCTACAGGTGTGACTAGTGTACCTTTAATGATGGTCTCGGCTTGACTAGGTTGTTGACGTAAATTAGGATGTTGTTTGAGTATATTACTCAACATCTCTTCAATCGTCTGCCCACTTTTATTATATCCAGTTACTTCTAAAGAGCCCCACATATCATTTCCCCCTCATATTGTAAACCAATTTACACCATAACCATCATTTCTTTGACCTGCTCCACCTAATATCCAATCATCAAATCCGGGTAAATCATCATCTAACAGTACAACACTGCCCCTGAATTCCTTAGTAGCCCAATTCACTAAAGCCAATGCCATAGCAAGGTCATCATGCACACCTACACTTTCTAATCTACCATTCTTTTGCATACCGAATCTATTTAACTCAGTTTCCAACTTACGGGTAAACTCCTTACTCTTTTCATTACCCCAAGGAGTGCGAATCTGCCCTTGCTCAAAAGCCATTAATAAAGACATGAAGATACTTTCTTTTCTTTGTCTAGTAGTCATGAAAGTTTTGATAGGTATGTCATCTCTCATCTCCTTTAATTCGGCTTCAAACATTCTTTGAAAATTATTTCCTTCTAATTCAATTAAATCTGGTTGAAAACGATTATTGAGTAAAAGTATTTTCTTCTTTTGTGCTGCTCCACCCAGCCCTCTCTCATGAACAACCCCAACTATTTGCTTAAGATTCTCACCCGGTGGAGTCCTCATCACAATCATAGCAGTATAATCAGCATTTTTGTCCGATGCAATTGCAGTATCCCAACCGATGAAGTGTTGGCCGAATAAACCAACAACTTCTCCATCCTCTCCATATTCATTTTCTGCCCTATCAAGTAATACTAACTCAGGGTCACGTGCCTTTTCCAACAAATCATGTGGAAACATGCTAGACATATCGTGAATCGGTTCACATAGATACTCACGAGCGAATTTTATAGCAGGCATAGCGGCCTCACGCTCTCTAAGGGCGTCCAATGGCCACCGATTAGGCCACAGCGGCTTACCATTAGTCTTAATCGCAGGGTAAGTTTCCACTATAAATGCATCTTTAGTCTCTAATTCAGAGTATAAATCGTTGTATGAGAACGGTGTACCTACCATCATAAGGCGAGAAGAGTGGTGAAGAACTGGTAAAAGTACAGTATAAAACCAATCTGCGGCCCTTTGTAACTCACCAACAGTAGTTCCCCACAGAATATCATCACAAACTACCACATCAGGGTGGAAACCACGAGTAGCACCACCTACAGACTTAGCCATAATACGACTTCTATTGGTAAAATCAAAGTAAGATTTTGCCCAAGGGCGCCCATCAGGCTTCAAATGTTTCAAAATAGGGGTGTTTTCAATGAGGTTTCGGATGAGTCGCATGTGTTCAAGGGTCTGTTCTAGCGAATGTGAGAACACCATTATGTGGGTTTTTGGTCTAAAAGCAGCCAGCCAAAGGGCATAAGACATGAATAATGTAGATTTTCCATGGTCACGACTTGCCTTTACGACATAATAGCGATTCTCATTAAGCCCTTTCTCCCATTTTTGGTGGTGCTCAGAAAAATCAAACCCTAATATATCTTGGAAAAAGTAAGAAAACGATTTCTTACTCATTTCCCAATCTATATCTTTAACTAGACTAGAAATGGATTCATCAGACATATATATCACTGGAATAATTCTGGGTCTAAGCCTTGTGCTTCCATCCTTCGTTGCAACTCTGTTATATCACCTGTTTCTAAACTAGGTGGATTCATAATACCGGGAGCATCTGGTAATGTCGCTGTACGTTCATGGTCAGCAAATGGTGCGTTGGGGTCAGGAACTTCTTCATTGGCTAATTCAAATCCTTGTGGCCTCCGCAGAGGCATTGTATTTGGCATCAAAGGTGCTTGTGGAGGCCGCCCGCCTCTAGACATAGGTGTGCCAGACCCACCTGCCACCACACGCATATTCCTTGCAAGGTCAGCAGCGCTCATCCCCGTTTGCTGTTGCACCAACGGTGCTCTTTCCCTAAAACCTCTACCCAATGCCATATCAGCCTCTCTTTGTTCTCTGTCAGGATGTAGTTGCGCTCTCACATGTTGTGACATTATTGCATTACGCATCCTTTGATTCAAATCTTCTCTCAATGCAGTATCTGCTGCCGCTCCTTGTGGGGGCGCTGCTGCCTCTTTCGCCCACTGCCTTAACCTATTATCAATAACATTTTGAGATGAGCGTCCCCGTAGACCTAAAAGTGGTGCTGCCCCCATCCTTTCCCTTAAAGTAAGTGAAGGCTTAGTTATATCACGGTCTCTTTCTGCTAGTTGACCACGATAGGCTTGCCTTGCCTTTTCATCTAAAGTACGACGAGCCATCCTCGATTCCGAGCCGGGTATCAATTTTGTAGCCCTACCTGCCCAATCACCTACTTGTCTACCTACCGCAGAGCCTCCTTGCATACCACTAATTAAACCCATTAAGTCTCTATGGCGCCCAGTTGCTGCTGCTAACCCTGCACCTGCAACTTGACCTATACCACCTAGAACTTTAGAGGCACGAGTTCTTTGTGCCGGAGTGCCGCCACCAGCACCTCCATACATGAACATGGGCTTTCCACTAGAATCTACCATCATAGTAGGGGCTTTCACAATTACCCTCGGCTTAGGTGAAGATTGCTTAACAATAACTCGACTCATACAGCCGCCCCCTGACATGTAGCCTTGACGATACTCACAGTTTTCTTAGAGACTTGCCATTTTTCAGCGATTTTGTCCCAATCTCCCTGTGTAGCATTGATAGCCTTTATATCATATCCAGTCAATCCCATTGATTTAGCAAATAATCCCATCTCCATAGAAGAATTAATGCTATTACTAGGGACATGTTTCATAATTTCTCCATCATTCATGGCATTTTCTAATTGCATTTTCTCCATAGCCTTTTGAATACGGTCTATTGTATCAGAAATATCCTTTTTACTACGCAATACCATCTCTCCTGTAGTGGGGTCAAAAAATTGTTGACCGGGCCTACTACCTGCAAACTGTAATTCTGGCTTAGGGAGCCTCATTCCAACAGAGGATGCTGCTGTTTCTAATGCTTGAGGTGAAGCAAATCTACTCATGTACTCTCTATGCCCTAATTCTTCCGGCGTTGCTTGCCGAGTAGGCACAGATGCCGAAGGAGTAATAGCAGCAGGTGCAGGTTCGCCTTGTCGCATACCTCCAGAAGGGGCTAAATTATGAGGGCCAAGGAAATGAGGCTCCCAGTGAGGGGGGGCTTGATGAACTTGTGCTAAACTACCGGGCAAATTATCCGGCATACCCCCCTCAGGTAATTCTCCAAATTCATGTAATTGATGTCCATATACCTTATTCATTGCATCTGCAACTTTATTCCCAACATCAAGATATTTTTGGTCATAAGCCAAACGAGGGTGTCTATAAGTCGCACCCTTAAAAGCCTCTGGTCCAGCAACTGCAACATGGGCCCCTACATTAGCAGCAAAATGGTGACGACCTCTACCACCACCTGAATCTTTACCACCACCACGAATGCCTTTACGATGTTCTGCAACTAAATTAGGGTCTAATCCTAACTCTTCTCCTACATTTCTCAACATTGTATTAGCAGCACTACCCTTCGCCCCTGCCCTACCAAATGTCACGTTAGCGGCCTGAGTCCCCAAAAAATCTTCTTTTTCTTCATCACTTAATCCAAATCCATGATGTTCAAATGCTGATGCCAAAAAATCTTCAAATCTCTTACGCTTTTCTACACCTGCACTTTCACTAGCCCCACCTAAATTACCGTGACCAAAAAAAGCCTCAGGTAAATGACCTAACATAGTATGTGAATAAGCCGTACCATGAGGCATTTCTGGTGCAGGTTGTTCTTCTGAATAAAACCCATGAGGTAAATGCCCTGTATTTGTATAATGTTGCATCTGGCTAGTTGACATAGACATTACTTTACCATCTGTCATTAAATTAACATTTACATGAGGGCCACTAGTATAGTGTCTCTTATCAACACCACCAAATATTTCAGGATAGCCACGCTCACCGAACCAATTATTGGCATGATGTAAGATATTCTTTAATTCATCATGCATAGGAATTGCACCACTATCAAGGAAACTACCACTGGCCGCACCCATTGCTCTTGCATTCCCAGTATTTGTATGATATGTACCTAAGGGCCTCGCCCCTTCTGGAAATACCGTATGGTCACCTCTTACTTGTTTATCTCTAGGATGTACACCCTTTTGATATTCACTATTGGCATATAATCTGCGCCACTCAACACTATCTACATTAGGTAAACGGTGAGCACTGTCTTCATGATGATGCTCATTATAATTATCGATAGCCATCTGCATCATCGCTTTTCCAGATGTAGGGGCTCTTTGGTCTCCAAACATAGCATGTAAATCCTTATCTAAAGCATTTATTACAGCATCAATAGGGTGGTGTCCAGCAGGGGTTCCATCTGGATTAAACCTTAATTCCCCTGTCTTAGGATTAAAAGCATGAGCAGGGTGGTGCGCTCTCAACCCTGTACCTCTATCATCCCATTGGTCGTACCAAGGATTCTCCTCATCTGGATTAAATGCTTCTTCTGGTGACCAACCGGGCATAAACTCCCCAGTTTCTGTATCATAAAGACCAGCCGATTTTATAATGAGGGCTTTGCGAATCAAAAGACTATCTTCAAACCAAACAGGCATGGCCTTACGAATCAAGATTCTAGTCATCAACCCACTCTCCCACTACCTCTACTTACAAGAACAAGGCCTGCATTTTCGCTTTTCCTTTCTTCTGCTTCAATATTCTCAGTCGCACCTTGGGGATTAGTTGTCCCACCATCACGGTGACCTACTTCACCCGGCCCACCTTGTAAATTAGCAGTAGCCTTTTTCTGTGATTCTTTTCTTTCTAGTAAATCTTTCATACGCCTAAGCATAGAGCGTAATTGAGAAAAATGCAGATAATCCATAATTGGTTTAGTGTCTGCTTTCAATAATTTGGCTAATTGAGAAGCCTTTATCTTTGGAGGTTTAGGAGTTTTCATACTCGGAGTAGGACCACTTAAAGATGACCGAGTACCCTGTTGACCCGGCAACATAGAGATTCGCCCTCCCCCTGTTGTGCCACCAGAAAAATGCCTTTGACCTTCAAATCCCGGCCCAGTATAAGGCATAGGGCCTATCCTACGATATTCATGCTGTGCTCCCCTATATTCCTTGTATTTACCCGGAAACAATCGCATAGGCTGCTTAGTTTTCAAGCCAAGGTGTCTTCTCTCTAATGCTTCATGAGATTCATCTAGACCACCACCGCTACCATATCTACTCAAAGTACGGGCTGCCATATGGCCATGAGCAGTAGGGCCTCTTGAAGGAGAGCGCCCTCCTCTAGCACGCTCCATTGTCCCAGTACTAGGTCTCCAAGCCGGTGTTTTAGCCTTCATCAATGAAGACCAAGCCATTTCCATCGGCTCACCAGTAGCAAGCAGGGGCCGGTATCCACCCATAGCAGAACCTGTGCCCGTCCTAGCCCCTACTGCTTGGTCAAGTTGAGCACCCATAGAGCCGGGCATCCCTGTTAATTGTGATACTTCTGCTCCCATAGCATTTTCATCATCATCCATAACAGGCTCTTCGTTTTCGGCGGAGGGAACATCAGGCCCAGCGGAAAGCCCTTGTTGCATAGCCGGATGTTCAACTTCTATTTTCAAATGAGGTAAATCTAAGGATGTTGGCATTTCATCCTTTTCTTGTTTCTCATCCTTTCTTCTTTCAATCCCTTCATAATCACGAGATGAATAATCAAAATCATCTTCATCACCACGATTTGAATACATACGGGAAGACTCAGAGCGAGGGTTATACATTCGGGTATCTGAACCAGTACCCATACCACCAGTACCACTAGGCATTATGCTTCACCCCCTAGTATCGAAATATCAAATTCTTCTCCATCAGCCTGTTCTAACAATGCTTTCTTAACACGCTTCCACGTATCAGGGGATTCTTTAGACATTTCAACCTTAAGAATATTAATGGTATTAGCAACCACCTTCTCTTCTGGCTCTGACCATTTCTCTTGATAACTAACAAGGTCTTTTAATGTCTCTCTGACTTCTTTGTGAAGTCTAACCATATCCCCTACAACTCCATCATCATGAATGCTGGTTTCAGCCATAAAGGTGGCTAATTTATTATTCAATCCTTCTACATTACCTCGTAGTAAATCAATCTCATGACCGACCTTTACTGACACTAATGCTGTAGCCGACCGCTTTACCAACGGTTGAAAATGATATTTCATATGCCTATAAACAATATCCTCAGAGCAATCTAACTCTTTGGATATATCATCAGTGGTCTTACCTTCATCAAAATACTGAACTTCAAATTCTCGACGTTCATCGTGAGTGCAAACTACACAAGAAGGGTTTGCTGCATTATGATAAGTACCCATATGATTACGAAAATGACGGTCAGCAGTATTAGCCCTCCAGCCCATTTCCTTGTCCATTTCTTTATTGGAAACTAAACCATCAACTAATCTCTTCTCTAAATCATCACGGTCATCATGCTGACAAAAAGAGCAAGAACGCTTTGTCTGACGACCATCCCCCATAGGATGGGCCAATACGAGGTGAAGCATAATGCTTTTGACTAAAGAGGATTCATCACGTAGTGATGAGAAGATTACCAAGAGCACCAAAAATTCTGGGAGTTCCTATTCACCCAAAGACAGGATTAGATTTAATGAAGGCTGCTAGAGACATTGCGACAAGAAGATTTGTCCCTGACGAAATAAGAAAAGAAAGGCAAGATATTTGCAACGGCTGTGAACACTGGAATGAGGCATCTAATCGCTGTATGGAATGTGGGTGCCAAATGCAAGTAAAGACCGCACTCAGTAGTAGTAGGTGCCCATTAAGAAAGTGGGATAATTATGTCATAGACGTAATACGAGAATAAATTCCTGATGCTAATAAAAAGGAGCCAAATAGTGCCCCTACCATCCATGCTAATTGACCACTAGGTATTTCATCACCCTTGAAAATCAATATACCTAATACTGATAACATTACAGTGATAACTTGTATCATTATCATATCCACAAGCACTGAACGGCGTGGATTAAAAATATGCATAGTTGTCATTGCGAAAGCATTTGTTATATCATTCATTTTATCTTCCTCCAGTAATTACTCCTCGCATAATATTCCCGACACCCGAACCCATCTTACTCATCATTCCGGGGTCAGCCATTGCTGCACTTAGAGCGCCACCCATCATTGAATGCTGAGCCATTGCAATAATCTGCTGTTGTTGCATTTGTGATGATTGTACAGATGATTGTGCTGCACCCTGTACCTTCTGTAAATCCATCAACACATTTTCACTACTCATAGTCTGAATCTCTGTAGGTAATGAAACGGGGTCAATTACCAACTGCCCTTCTTCACTTTCTACCAACTTAACATTCTTGAAATAATTATGAATTGCCAACGTCATTAAATTCATCAACATATTAACAACATTCTGAAAATTAGGCCCTGCTAACCAGCGCTCTACAGGGACACCGCTATTCAATAGATGTACTAATATCTCTGTTTCACTAGGTGGCTGTATTGGTTGATTTGGTACTCCCATACCTTGTGCAAAAGCAGCACCTGCCCCACCCTGTGCTCCAAACATACCTTGTTGTCCAAAACCATTCTGCTGTGCAACAGGTAATCCAACCCCTGTTTGACCATAGCCACCAAAAGTAGGGGCACCAGTTATTCCTAAGTTCAATCCACCTGTTTGCTGCGGAGCATCATTACCAAATAATCCCATATTATCACCTATTGCGGGAGTTGTAATCCCATATTCACAGATTCATTTACCCCTTGACCTGTCTGACCCACATCATGGCCGGTCATATGACTTGCGGTATTTGGCTGCATTATCCCTAGACTACCTAGTGCTTCTGATAAATCTGGAGTTAATTCTTCAATTTCCTTTTGAAATAACCGTAAATCAAACACCACCATCGTCACATCATTCAAATTTGTCTGTGGATTCTTATAATGTAATACGCTGATTCCCGGCTGAATTTTAGCGTCTTTCTCCAATTCCATGAAAAAGGGCTCATACTTATTGAGAAATTCAGGTGTATTATCCTTCTTTTTAATAATAGATATAGGTACAGCAACAGTAGAGACACCCTTTTTGACCATTTCCTTCATACCACTTTTCTTACCCATCCTATCCTTTTCTGCTGCATTCTCCCATTTACATAATAAATGATACAAATGTAAATGCTCAGGGCAATAAGTGCCTTTCATTTTGCGCCCATCAGTAATTTTTTCACGAGCAATAAAGGCCTCAGGTACACCAGTCACAGGATTATGCCAATATAAATCCCAAAGACTACTACTACTTTCCTCATCACATATCTTATCGTATAGATTATCATAGCGTATCAATTCTTCTACATTACAACCATCTACAACACATTGATTGGCATTACGATTATAGCGATATTTTAGTCCCCATACCCATCTAAGTGGACTAAATAATCGTCTTTTAGTAGGAGAAAGAAGGCGGCGGGCCTGTTTAATATCTTGCTTACGTGCTTTACGTGGGTCAGGGTGGCGGCTTGGGTAAAAATTAACTTTAGGTACCTCTATATTTTTCTTTTCAGCCACTTGTTGCATTCCTTGTTGAGCAGCCTGCATCTCCATAAGTTGTTCATGGGTAATGCTTTGACTCCCTTGTTGTGACAAAGCCATCAAATGCCCTTGATTTACTGCGGCCAAAGAAGCCCCATATTGCGGAATTCCTGTCTGTCTAAATACCATGTATACATATCCCCCTCTATCACTCCGACAACCGTGTTAATCAAATAATTTCCTCATATTGTTAGCATTTCTATCATACTGGGCTCGACATTCCACCCAATCTTAGTAGCCATCATGCTTCTCCTTGTAGGAATTCCGGCTTTCTGTAAACGTATTAGGTCCTCACGAAAGGCATCAAATATACTATGCTCACCTAATCTTTTCTGTTGCCATAATACATTGGCTTGCTCATCCCACCATTGGTCAGCCTTATTAGCAACTAAAATAATCAAACGAGGGCTATATTTCTTACCTCGCAGCCTCGCCCGTAATCTTCGATATCTGTATTGTTTATGTATAATAGCATCACACATATACTTGAAACCACCAATTGCTTGAATTGCCTCATCTCCACCCTTTAATGTACGGTGGTCAAACATAAAAACCGCACATTCAACATTACGATTTACCATGTCATCTATCCACAGATTCCAAAATCGCTCTTCTCCACCTATATCAGCACTATAGATAACCCTCCTATCACCATCCCAAGATATGCGTTTTCTATCAGGTTTAGGTAACATATACTTACCGAACATACGAAAATGTGTAGTCCTATCATTTTCATCTATATCTTCCATTTCACCCGGTGTAGTCATATAACGGTCAAGAGTAGTCTTACCCACAAGAGTAGGACCATAAACTCCTACCCGCCTTGGTTTCCAATAATGCCATAATTCCTTTGCCCAGACCATACCGCCGACCAATGCCGACCCTACGAACATACTCATTAAATCACCTAGAATAACCAATTAGTCACTTTTGCACGAAGCCATTCACCAGTTGCGTGCCATAAATTCCAATCCGTATAGTATTCATAAAATGATACAACAAATGCCGTACAAGCACTAAAAAGACATACTTTTATCCAACCCATTGCCTTTTCATAAGTAGTATCTACCATGTTCTGGGTGTGCATTGCCCGAAGTGCTTGCTCTACAGAATCATCAGATGGGGTACGAAATATCTTACCCATAAATGATTCACTCTTCCTGCTTATCCTTTTTTACAAATTTACCTGAGGCATCTCTTTCTTTTTCACCTGCTTGATTAAAATCAATCCCTAACTCTAAACTGTCCTTAGATGGTTCAGGGACAAACATCGTCGTATCCATAGGGTTAGACATAAGCCTGCCTTCTAACCAAGGTGGTGTTTTACCCGGATTTTGCTCCATCCAACGCAACTCCATCTCCAATTGGTTTTCCTGCATACGCAGTTCCATATCTTGACGGCGTTGTTCAAAACTAGTCTGCATACTGCTATAACGAGTTCTGCGTTCTCTTTCCATCTGCGCCATCTTTGCCTTTTCATCCATTCCTTGCTGAAAGAACATTTTGAAAGTATAGTAGGATAAACCCTGTACTGCAAATGCTCCCATAGCATATGTCATTCCATTAATCATTGTATCTTCATGTATCAACCATAGCCCTGCATCAAATATACCTACTGCTAACCCAATTGTTAAGGATTGCATCAAGATTAAACCCATTAATCTTATCTCTGCTTGGTCATGCTCTGACGTTGTTGTATTTGGTAAACTCATAGTCCCCCTCATAATGGCCGAGTCAAAAGGATGGCATAAAGAGTTCTATGGTGGGTCGAGGGTATGAGAGGGGACTCCCCCCCGACCCATACCTGCGATATAATCACAGGTTAAGAATTAATCTAACAAGGGCCATCTTTCTTAGAGTCGTCACCTTTCTTGTCACCTTTTCCGTGTCCAATGACCAAGACAATACCGCCACCTTTAGGCTTCTTTTTATCATCTTTCTCTAACATTCGTGTGCTTGCTTCTTTCAACATTTGTTCTCCAATATTCATATTTTCACCTGTCTTTACTTGATTTTGGGCGCCGCCGCCAAACTGGCCCGACCATTCTTGTTGACCGCCTTGTTGCCAAATCTGCTGCTCGGGTGTACCAAAACTACTAACATTGCTCACACCCATATCTCCATAATTCGCTGACTCTAAACCTGATGCCCCATAAGGAGTTGCGCCTCCACCATAAGCACCAGAAGTATCAGTTAAAAAAGGAACATCTGGATTATCTGGGCCTACAGTAGGAAGGAACCCATATGTTTCAAACATAGGGTTAGCCATTTGTAATGCTCTACCTCCCACCCCTAACATTCTACTACGAGGGCCCCACCCAAAACCTCGCCCTACATCCGGTACTTGCCCTCGTGCTGCCCATTTGTCACCCTGTCGAGTCAACCAACTAGGCTTTGCTCCTGCTGCCCCTACTTCATAAGCATCGTCATATAATTCTTGTATCGCAGCGGGTTTGCGAGGACCAACTGGCTTGAGTGCTGCTACTTCTTGTCCAGCAGCGTGTCTACGGGCAGCAGTCTTTGCTGCCCCTCGCTTAGTTCCTACCTTACCTATCTGTCTCGCCGCACCACGACCTAGTGTTCTAATACCTGCACCAGTATTACGAACATAAGAAAATGGATTAACAGCCTGAGTAGCCCCAATTCCTGCACCCAATAATCTTTGAGCAGCAGTCGGGTCTTCTATTTGCGTATCACTAGCCAATAAACCATGCTCACCAGCCAGTAGTCCACCAGTAATCGGGTCCTCTCTCCGAGCCTTATCTTCCCATGTTGGATTAAAATTAGCACTTGACCATTTCCTTGGGTCATAACCAAGCCCTAAATCTAAACCTGCACCACGTTTTGCACCATGAGCAGCAAAAGCAGCAGCCACCAACGGCATCCAAATAAACTTCTCAACCTTATCACCGGACTGGGCAAGACCAGTCCCAAGGTCAACCTTGAGTACACTCATAGCCGCATCAGTAGGTGTTAATAATTGACTCAATATCATCCCTCCCTAGAATACTAAATTCACACACTGCTTGTAGCATTTGCAACCTGTCTGATATAAACATTAATTCCCCTAAATCAGCCCAACTATGCCCGTCAGAGTATGCTTCTAAAAAATGCATTTCCTCGCCAAGCCTCTTTAATACATAGTGAATATGGAAATAGTCATGCCCGGACACGTCACTGCGATAGTATGCAAGCACATAATTTCTTTCATTTGTAGGTATGCTTTTGGGGTCTATAGACATGGGCCACCCATGGCCGTTATTCCACGTCAGTGGATTGCCCCTTTTGAACTAGCATTTTCTCTTCTAAAGGATTGGGGTAAACCAAGAAGTAACGAACCATTAAACCCCTTTGCAGCCAGCGCCGCCCCCGGTCCAGAATTGCCCGGTGCAGTAAACCTACCTACAGAAGTAGACTTTACTACTCATGCTGATGAAAGATTAGCACAAGAAGGCCGAGTACATAGTGATGAAGAAGAAGAGGAAATAAGGCAAAGGGTGCAGCAAATGGCTGAGCAACATAAACTATTTGACCAACAAAAATTACTACAAAATATCAAAAGAGTGGGCATCATTACTCACGAAATCCCTAAAGGCGACTCTCGGCATAACACAGATGGAAATAGAATTTTAACTATAATGTCACCAAAACAAAAAAAGCAAATAGGTCACCCACTTGATGGAAAACTAATACCTACAGTAAAGACAACATTCCCAATATACCATAACCCTAGACACCCTAAAAGGATATGGGATATAGCCCAAAATAAAGGGCTAACTCATATCATTGATATGACTGGTACCCACCCACTACAACAAAATAAATTACACAAAGTTATGGGAGGAGGAAAGAGACTAAAAGGCGAACCAATGGACCTCGCTTGGCGGTTGCTCAAGAATGATGAAGTACCTTTTAGGGATGACTGGTCGGGGCACGAAGAATACCATCCCGGTGAAGGTAATGAAGAACGGGATGCAGACTATTTTCGTGATATGCCTGAGCACTCCTTAGCGCCGCCGCAGGTGAAGAGGGAACGGGTGAAAATAGGAGAAGAGGCGATGAAACCCCCTTTCCCGCCGACGATGCCCATAAATCTCGTAATGCAGTCTCAACCTAACTATGAGGGAGCGCCCCCGGAAGAGGATGAGCCTACGAATCGAGGGATAAAGTTTAGTGGGGATTTCACAACAGGCGAACCAATGGACCTAGCCTTCCGACTTCTCAAGGACCGTAAAAGCCCAGAAGCCTTCGCTAACAAAAAGAAAT
>VTLG01015901.1_pt1 | contig 15792 bp, 15 predicted proteins | sample 4694571 | NCBI WGS metagenome assembly VTLG01 (sample SAMN12604809, study PRJNA352737) | marine metagenome | biome: ENVO:00000447; feature: ENVO:00000209|ENVO:00000569|ENVO:01000036; material: ENVO:00002151; isolation source: viral sequences binned using virsorter ...
CACCGGATATATCGTTTGTTTTCAGCCAATCACAGGCTGCTTTTAAATCTTGAGTAGTAGCTTCACCACTCTTAACTCTTTTTAAAAACTCCTCGGTGACTAACTGATGCAGTTCATTAAACTGCGTTTCAGTTGCCTTGTTCATTTTTTCTTTTTAGGAAATCCAGCTTTCATGTTGGCGTAAGCTTTCGGAGTGATAGTACTTTTAGACTTCGGTCTACTTGTACCGGCTTTCTTACGCTTGTTGATATTTGCGTATAAACCTTGTTTTGCCATTATTCGATATCTAAACCTTTTTTGACGATCTGTAGTGCTCTGTCATCAAGCTCGTTGTCTGTTGATTCAACTAGCTTTTCTAATAGATCAACTACAAATTTTTTAAATTTATCGCTTTTTAAAGAGGTTAAAACCAGTGGTTTTATTAGTGCTAACATTTTCTTTTGGTAATAATGATTGAATAGGAACTATGTCGTGACACATATGTTCGACACGGCTTCCAGGTCTTAGGGTGAAACCCTTTTGTTGTAGTTCTGCACATTTCAATGCACGAACAAGCTCGTAATCGAGCCTTAATTTTTCTTCCTGTCGTTTAGCTATTTCTAAGCATTGGTTAAAACTTTTCTTAGAAAGTGGAACCATAAAGTTAATTTGAAAACCCCAGTTCTCATTTAGCTGATAGCTAGTTGGGTGTAAGCCATCCATGTCTTCTTTTTCAGAATATGGATTAGTATGGTTGCCCATATAGAACGGTGAGAACGTCATCGTGCTACCGTTACAAGCCACTCCGGGAGCGTACTGTTGACGAGAAGCTGCACCATTATTTTGAAATTGGACAGCTTGATTCGTAACGTTTCCGGTCGCTGCGGCTACTGGATTTGAGGTGTTATTAACTTCAGGTTCTTCTGCTAAAACAGGTGTTATTGTGAGAAGACAGAGAGCGAGGTAGTAGTAGTATTTATAGTCCAATCTGTTGTGGCATCTATTTGCTCTACTAATCCTGCTGCTCTTGATGTTACTTCTAGTGTCCAGTCTGCTGTTGCATCTGTTACTGAGAAGGTTGTAGCTGCGTCTGCAATGTCTCCAGAAGGAGTTACATTTGAGCCTGACCAGCTCTTTACTTCTGATCCAAATACCTGTGTCTGCTTGACTTCTTGGACAGTTTGAGTGGTTGTTGTCGTACTGTTCATCGACCCTTGAGTAAACTGAGGGGTCACAGTGTTTGCTCTCGCTACTGCGGGTGACAACAGTGCTAAGAGAAGAATCCATTTCTTCATGTTTTTGGTTTTGTTGATGTAGTTCCGTTACTGTTACCATTCTTCTTACCGTTACCCGTAGACAGTCCAAAAGTGGCAAGTGCGCCTGTAAAAATTGAGGCTACGAACGTGATATCAGAGGATGCTCCTAAAGGTTTTTTAACCATAGGTAGCTCAACATAATTTAAAGTGATAATAAATCCACTCCAGATAACAACACCAAGGCGCACCATTGCACCAAGTATTTGCATCTGTTCTTCATGATCATCTACGTTTTCTTTTAGTTTGGTAAGGAGTCCTTTTTTTTCTGGCGGTTTTGTTTCCATTTATCTACTTTTCCTTGTATTGATTTCTGTAGCTTCTTTTTAATAGTGTTAAAAAAAGGTTGAGCAAAAGTTGTAACTGCCACCGCACTTACGGCTGCATAAGTTGCAGCCATAACTACTTCAGTTGTTGGTAACGGTACTTCAAAGTTAAAGTAAGGTATATCAATTTTTGGAGTAGGAGCGGGTTGCTCAGTTTTTTCTTTTGTTTTAGATTTATTTTCTTTAGGTTTACGTAAATCACTAGGAGGTACAACTAAAGGTTTATAGGATGGAATTTCTGCTGTAGGTAGATTTAATGTTGGAGTGGGATATCGCTGTGCTGGTGGTAGAGCTAAAATTGGTAAAGGAATTGCTTCACCTAAATTGTCCGGCATCAGCTAGGAGGAGTTGGATAGGTAATGTTAAATGGGTCAGATTGTGTTGGTACATCTCTTAGTGCCTGACGATAAGTTTTCCAATCGTCTGACAATGTGAGATCACTACTGGCTCTCCAATCAGTTTGTTGTAGTAACCTATCTCTTTCCATTCTTACATCTGACCATTGAGCAGCTGTTAAAGCAGTTTGCTCATCTGTTGTTGTAGATTCTACTTTAACGTTATAAGCCTTACCACTGTCTACATAAGCATCTACTTTAGATAGTTTTTGTGAAGGTGTGGTATGGCTAAGGGTTTCTATAAGTTCTACTACATTGTTTTCTGTAAGAAATGATGTAGGAACTCCACTGCTAGGAAAGCAAGTGTTTGGGAATAATGTTTGGATAGTACCAGTGCTTTTTACAGTAGTACCATCAAGAATTGCATAGTTCATAATAAGTTAGTAGCCATAACGGGCTTTATTTGCGTTCCAATTTTGGGTTACTTCGGTGCCTGACAAAGCTCTGTTGTACATTCTAACAATACCAATTTTGCCATCAAGATGACCACCCCAAGAAGAGCTATTGGTATTGGCTCCAATTGACATAGGATTAGTTCCAAAACTGTTACTTACATTTCCAGTACCAATCTGACTACCATTTAAATAGGCTATTTGAGCATTAGTAGCTGTACGGCAAACTACTATTTGATACCATGTGCCATTAGAAATTAAAGAAGAAACATCAATGTCCAGACTACCAACAGTACCACCACCAGCACTTCCTAATCTTAGTAAGTCAGCAGTATAACTAGAAGAACTATTTGTCATTAAATAAATTTCAGCACTACCATTAGTTTGAAAATTGTTTTTTGACATTAACATAGCTGCATTATTGCTATTTCCAAAACTACCTTGAATCGTATCAATATTTATCCAAATTTCAAATGTAAATAAATTTTGTCCATTTCTTTCTGTGATGTCTACAAAAGTTAAATAATCACCATTACCATCAAAATCAAAATAGTCAGCATTTAAGCTACTAGTATCATCAACATGGGAAGTATCGCCTACTAATGATGCATCATGACCTTCGGAACTTTGATCAACCCATTCACCACCTGTCAAACCATCTCTAGCATCTAAATCTAATATTATTCCACTTGTCACATGACCAGAAGCACTACCACTTGCAGCAGTCCCAGCAGCAGCACGTAGTAAATGGTTTCTCATCCCAGATCTCCTACGTTAGCTCCATATAAAGTACTTCCAATTTTCCAAAGTTCTATTGCTGTAGGTTTACTTGTTGATAGGGTAGGAGCACTACCACCAGCCCATGTAATTGTTGGGAATGTAGCTGTATAACTACCAGCAGTAATTTGTATAAGCATGGATTGACCATCAGCTAAACCTTCAGTAAAGGTTGTGTTAGCTCCTAATGTTTTGTATTGAACAGTTCCATTAACAGGATCTAATACTGTTCCAGTACATTCATATGTATTTTCTGTTATCTCTTTTTGAAAGGTGACATTAGCAGTAAAAGTGCCTCCAGTAAGAGGCATTTTTGTACTGTCTGTTGTAGAAGGAGTAGCCCAAGTATTATCACCTCTTAAAAAATTAGAAGATGAAGGTGTTCCTGTAGCAGATAACTCAGCAAGTCCAATAGCATCATCTGCCATCTTTGCATTTGTTATAGAGTTATCAGATATGCCTACAGTTGATATTGTTGGATCAGTAGCGTTATAGCTAGAATTAGCTGTTAAATAAGCGTTCCAGGCGTTTGTTAATTCACTTGTTGTTGGTTGTGTATCAGGATTACCTGAATCCCAATATACGATAGTTGCACTACTGTCAGGAGCATTACTACTAAGACGATAATTATTATCGTGTTTGTTTAAATATTTTAGAGCAATGTTTATGTCCATTGTTTAGCTCCAAGGAAGACCTGTGCCAGTTGTTGGTGTTTTTTGTTCTGCAATATTTGCAGCTAAAGAAGCTTCAATTTTTGTAACTGCTTCACTATCTTCAACATTAAGTTTTGCTTTAACCCATCCAACTACTACGTCAGATGTAAGGTCTTTATAAGGTACTAATGTATCTGGTTTTTCTAGTCCAACAGAACCATAAGCTCCTGAACTATAAGTACCATCTGTAGCATCTACTCTGTAATGAACTGTGTAAACGAAGCCGTCTGCTAGTTCTCTATCAAGTTGTGCGATTGTCCAAGTTGTTGTCATTGTTTTTTAATAATTTGTACGAATGTGGATAAGTTATTTAGTTTCTAAAGCTGCAACTTTAGTTGATAACTCTTTTATTGCTTCGATTAACGCTCCTGTTAATCCCATATAATTTAAACTTTTATTACCTTCTTCTCCTCTTATTAGCTCAGGGAAAACTTTTTCTACATCTTGAGCTACTAAACCCATAGATTTTTCATTATTACTTTTGTATGTAAAGTTAATACCTAATAACTGCGTAACTTTATTTAAACAATCTTGTAAAGGCTCTACATCTTTTTTTAAGGTAATATCTGAGTTTTGAGTAACTGTACCTGACGCTAAAATATCTCCAAGAACATGTAATTCTTCAGTTGGTGATGATGGAGTACCACCCTCTACAAAATTTATTCCTATTTTATCACCAGTTATCAAAAGATTCTGTCTTGTATTATCATTAGATTTAAGAGCGAGATGATTTTCACTACCACTCACTAATGCAGTAATTGATGTGGTATTTTGATTAGTTCCTAGTTTTATATCACTACTTGATCCTCCACCTGTAACTATATGAAGCCTTCCGCCAGGATTTGGAGTGCCGATACCAATATTTTTATTATTATGGATTCTCATTACCTCATCACCACTGTGAGTTCCAAAACGTATAATATCTGAATTTCCATCATCATCTGCGTAAGTACCGATAAAAGCTCCGTTTGTAAAATGTCCAACTCTTAATTGACCTGTGCCTGTACCTGTGTTTTCTAAAATTACATCTGGGTTTGAACTTTTTATATTGAAAATTGAATTAGGTGTAGTTGTTCCAATACCTACACTCCCTGAATCTTTGAGGGTCATTACATTGCCATTATCAACTTTAAATTGTATTGCAGAACCAGCATGATCATCTCCAACATCAGCATCAATTATAACTACACTATCAGCTGTAGATCCTATATGGGAATAATGTGAAGCATCTGCGGCATCAGTAAATCTTACATATGGATTATTATCTTTTAAATGAAGCAATGCGTCAGGTGAATTTGTTCCAATACCAACATTCCCTCCTCTAAAGTATGAAACATCATCAGTTTTAAATTGTACTCTAGTGACTCCTTGATCGTCATTAATTATGATTTTACCCTTATCTGATTCTCTTGCTAACTGCACTATTTGTATTCCACCACTGTTTACGATAGCAGCATTTCCACTAACAGTTAATTTTTGAGGAGGGCTGGTCACACCTACACCTACACTCCCATTGTCATCTATTGTTAATTTTGTTCCAGTACCATTAGTATGGAAGTCCATATGATTAGTACTATGATTATATTGAATCCTGCCTGCATCTTTGTCTGCGGTATCTCCTAAAGCTATACTAGAATAACCATTTGTAGCGTTTGCAATAATACTAATTCCCGCTCCTGACCCTGATGTTGTATTTTCAACAACAAAATCATCCATAAAACTATTAGTATTGCTCCAATCAGATGTGCCAATACCTACTCTTTGACTACTATCAATATTAATTGCATTAGTTCCACCTGTACCAATACCTACAGAAGAAGCAGCATTACCACCACTTTCTTTCATAAGTGGAAAACCACCAGCAACACTTCCGTCATGTACTATTAATGTTTTCTTTGTTGTATCTACTGTGACTTCTCTATCAGATCCAGTAAATGAACTGTTTTGAGATGTTGTACCACCTCTTAGTTGTAATGTGTCTGCCATTTTTTAAATACCTCCTAAATTAAATGAGCGAGAACCTTCAGCTAAAGAAATTAGCCTTGTTGTAGTAACCTCATCAGCTAATCCAGAAGAAGATGAAGAAGAAGTTACACTACCAAGATCAATAGAGTTTGATCCTGCTACTGCTGTATAAACAATCCTAAAACCTAGAATTGTTTCGATAATGTTGCTTTCAGATTCCTTATATATTTCAACTGTCAAGAAATCTTGAGTATTGGTTTGGTTATCAAAAACTGCATCTCCATTTAACGCAAGACCAAAACCATAAATAATCTGATCTTGACTTGCTATATGTTGTATTTCAAAAGTTTTAGCACCTGTTATTGTTACCCTGCCTTGAACTGTTGCAGTAGCATTATTGCCATCAGTTATTGATTGACAAACATTACCTCTTGCAACTTCAGCAGAATCTGTAAAGTTATAAATTCGTAATTGATTATCTCCTACATTACTTGAGATAGCACTGACTTTAATAAGGTATGAACCTTCTAACAATGTAAATTGATTATTAGAAATAGATACAATTCCATCAACATCAAACTTTTCTGTATTTATATCTCTAACTCTCCAGTAATTAGAATAAAAACTACCTCCTGAATTTGGTGCTGTTTTTGTATCTGTTAATAGTGCATAGTTTTGAAACACACCAAGATTAGCAGAAGTTGTAGAAGCAAATGATTTACGTGTAATACCACTAATTACATCAAATGTTGTACCATTAAAAATCTTAGTTTTATTAATAGCTGAGTTTAAATATATACTTCCAGCAGTTAAAGGATCACCTGCGTTATCAGTTGTTGGATCAGTTGCAAATTCACCTAAGAACATAGTATTCAAACCTGCTCTTGCAGTTTCAACAACATTTGCACTTGTAGCTGCATTAGTAGCACTGGTAGATGCACTAGTTGCAGATGTAGCTGCATTAGTAGCTTGTGTACTTGCTGTAGTTGCACTGGTAGAAGCATTGGTTGCCTCAGTAGCTGCTGTAGTAGCAGAAGTTGCCGCTCCAGTAGCAGAAGTTGCTGCCTGAGTTGCAGAACCAGATGCAGAACTTTGACTACTTGCAGCAGCAGTTGCAGATGCGGCAGCAGCAGTTGCATTAGTAGCTGCAGTAGTTGCATTAGTAGCTGCATTTTGTACAGCAGTTAGATTATTTTTAATATCATTAATAGCTGTAGTATCACCAGCAACCGTAGTTACGTCCGCTTGTATATTCGCGACAGTATCTAGATCAGCAACAACATCAGTAGTTCCTAGTATTCCTAAATCTTCTACAGCAGTTGATGTTCCTAATCTTCCAATATTATCAATTAAACCTGCTGTATCAGCTATAGTCGCCATATCAGTTATAACAGCAGGAATAGCAAGTAATTCCATATCTGCTACGGCAGCAGCAGTACCTAAATTTCCGATTTCAGTAGCTTTATCAGCAACTGTCTGGACGTCAGTTATGTTCTGATGTACAGTGTCTATTTTTGTTATGTTTCCCGCTACTGTTGTTACTGAAGTTGCGTTTGGTACATATCTATGAAATTTATAAGTATTAAGAGTTGATGTTGTTTCAACAATTATTCCAAAGCCAGCAGTAAAAGTTTTATCAGCACCAGCATCAGTAATCGTAACTGTAGAGTTACCCACAGTACCATTAGAAATAGTAATAACACCGCTTCCATTAGAAGTAAGATTGTTTGCTAAAGGTACGCTGACAAGAGTACCAGCACCATCATTTACATCAGGGTTGGCATTAGGAAAACTTGTTTCATTTGCTATTGGTACAAAACCACCAACATCATCTACTAGGTCTACAATTCTTGCATCAATAGCATCAGTGGTTGCAACTTTAGAGCTTGAAGATTCCCAAGTATTTCCACTTATTATATCCGCAGCATTACCTACGTTATAGAATCTTTCATCTGAATATTTAGCTGAGTAAACTTTATTATCATTTGTAGAAGTGCCAGAAGTAACAACAGCACCACCTGTTATAGTATCTGCAACAATGTGATCTATATTACCAGTACCATCAATATAAAGATCTTTAAATTGTTTATCAGAAGCACCTAAATCATATTGATTGTTACTGTTAGGTCTAAAATCTACAAACGTTTGTACTACAGTATCATCTACAGCAAATCTAATACCAGTTCCATTAGGTCTTGCTCTTAAATTTCCATCCAGATTAATCTCATTACTGGAATTAAGATCAATTCTGGTTCCATTTAAAGTTAGCCAACCACTGCTAGACACAGAAGTACCATCTATTGTTATGGCATCTATAGTCGCACTACCGTTGACATCTAGTACTCCGTCAACAGTTGTACCATCTAAAGTTGTTGTACCATCTACGTTTAAATTGGCATCTAAATCTACATTTCCAGTTACATCTAAAGTTCCCGGAATATCAATATTATTTGCCCATTCAATACCTGTACCAGCTTGATCTGTTTGAAGTAATTGTCTTGATGCTCCATTTTGTAATTTACTTACAGCAATTTCAGCAGTTGGACTTATATCAGCATCAACAATAGTTTCATCTGCAATTTTGGCTGATGTTACTATTGAATCTTTTAGATCTGTTTCTCGTACAAGTTGATTAGCAGCTTCTTGAGTTGAATACAAAACCTGTGTTTGGTTGTCGTTCAAGTCAACTGCACGTATAGAAGAACCGGCAGCATAAACAGCTGCTGGATTATCTACATTTGTTGTCCTATATATATGTACATTTCCTGTACCGGATGGAGTAGCACTATTAAATACTACATTTGTGTTTGATATTGTGTAGTCATTATCCGTTTGACCACTTGTGTTTTCAGTTTTGAGGTCCCATACTTTTGTTGTAGCGTTATAAATTTCTACCTTTAAATCGCTATTAGCAAGAATTGGGAAAACGAAGGCAAAGGTTGTACCCCCTCCGTTTCTAAAATGTTCAGTTGTCGCCATTTGTTTTTTACAAACGTTTAGTTATTTAGTTGTGTTGTGGCGAGTGGATTATCTATTGACTAATAAAAGGTTATTAGCTGTTTTATCTAAAGAAGCCAGATTTTGAGCATCTAATCTTCTTTGTTCATTTATAAGTTCTATTACTTCAGGGTCACTCATTAGTTGTGCCCAAGCTTTTCTCCTAGCATCTTGAAATAGTCTATGAATTAGTTGGTTATGTACATATGCAGATCTTGGGTCCATTTCTCTTCGACCAGCATTAAGGTCAGCTTGCATGTATTCAAGTGACTGTATAACTCTAGGATCACGTGCTAATTTATTTAACGCTGCTTCTAAATTTTGATCTCCAATTGCTTTTTGAAATAAGGACCTTAGTCTTGGAGATTTTTTTAAACTCAACCCATCTGGTGAAGATAGAGTAGAGAGTCTCATATCATATTTACTTTCAAATAAAAGTTTTCTACCTTCGCCTTGATCTAAATTAATAGAAAAAGGACTAAACATATTAAACATACGAGTAGGAAAATCCCAATCTTTTATTGGTTTTCCGTTTAATAGATCGTATTTAGTGGGTATTTCATTAACAGCTAAACCTTCAGTTATTAAGTTTCTATTTCTAATTGATTGCCATATACCAGCATTCAATTCTTTCATATGGGGATTAAAAAGTTTTCCTAATTCATTACGCATAGAACTCATAGGAATTATGTTATTCATAAGACCACTAACAATCCTTTCTGCCTGTCCAGGACTACCACCAAACAAATCTACAAATTGCTGCATACCAGCTAAGTAAGATTTACTTGTGACACCTTGAGCAACAACTAAAGCTAATTTTTGTAAATTATCTTCAGTCCATTCCTCACCCATTAATTGGCTGTAGTCTCCAATATCAGCAATAGTTGAAAGTATTAAGTTAAATGGTTCAAATGAGTCATAACTTACTTGTACTCCGCCAACAGTAATAGTCCTTGGTTTATATCCTCCATCTATCCATGCACGCCGCATTTGACGATCAGCTGGTCCATTACCTGTTAAGCCTCCATTCATAAAATGCATAGAAGCCATAGTAATTATTGAGCCACCAATAGCCAATCTTCCAGTTTGTAAAGCTTTAGCATTAGCTAATTCTTCAGCAGTTGTAATGCCGTACTTAGCAACATCCTGTAAGTTATTGACAGTAGCTCCAGCTATTTCATTATATTCTTTTACTAAAAAGTTAAATCCTGGAGTATGTTTAGCAGTCAATGCTAATCCGTTTACACCAGTTCTAGCAAATAGAAAGAAAGGTTTAGCCCAAGGAGCCTTTTCAAATACATCATTAAGACCTCTAGCAAAACCAGTAAGGTCTTGAGTCAATGTAGCTTCTTTCTTTGCATATAATGTAGCTGCATCAGTAATGTTTCCATCTGGGTCAAGAACAGTTGAAAGAAATCTATTTTCATAATTTTTAAGTAACTCTGGAGTTATTTCTACAACATCACCTTTAGAAACTGCATCTATAGCAGCTCTCATAGCCTTCTCTTTTCCTTTAGCTCTAGCTAATATATACCCAAAAGTATCATCAGTAGCAGCCATTATTTTAGTTGAGTAAGTAAGAAATTTATTATCATTGAGTGATCTAGCCATATTTGCCATATAGAAGGCAGCTTTATCTCCAAGAGTTGCTCTACCGCTATTCTCTACCCAATCACTAAATATTGCCCACTGCTCATCTCCTTTAGTACGTTCTATATAACGTGATTTAATTGTTGATACATCACCTGACCAGTAAGCATTTAATTTAGTATTAAATAATTTCCATGCTTCAGGAATAGTTTCAATCATTCCAGTTAAAGCAGAAATAGAAGCTTTTCTAGTAGCTACATCACCAGTAAGAGTTGAACCTATTACTTGAGATATAGGTCTTAAAAATGTTGCAGTACCTGTACCCATGATCGCTCTGACAGAAGTCTTCGGACCACTAAGTACACTATGAATCATCATTGCTTGCAGTTCTTTAATAAGAACACCAGTCTTAGGTTGACCGTTAAAGTCTCCACCTTTTAGTTTTTTACGAACCCAATTATCAAAGTCTTTAACATTACGTATGTCATTACTCATAGAGATGACTTCCATATATGCTTTAAATAAATCACCGCTAGGTTCATCACCAGCTACTTTAAAAGCTAACCTAAATGCATCAATAGATTCTGCAACCTGTCTATCAACAGCTTCATTTAATTGTTTTAAAGATTGCTTACCAGCTCCAAACGCTCTTAATTGTCCAGATGTTTTCATGCTAGACAATTTAATTTGAGTTAAACCAGCAATAATCTTTTCGTATATAGCTTTAGCTGGACCATCAATATCATTAAGATCAGCAATATCAGCAAGTTCCCTAGCACCTATACCAGCATCTCTTAGTTCTCTCATTAAAGAACCAATAATTAATCTAGAGGCACTAGCTTTTTCAGGGTCCCAAATAGTAATTTCATCCGGAGCACCTTTTTTTATAACAGTAGGTTCTTCAAACATTCTTGCCCAAAACTCTTCAGGAGATATGTCAGATCTATTTCTACCCTCATAAACTTCTTTAATAAGTTCAGCAGAATCACCCCATATTTCAGCTAATGTTTTACCTTGTTTTCTAGCAGCTTGTATTTCAGCTTGTAGACGAGCATCTGTCATAAACTCACCTAGAATCTCTACAACATGGTCTTCACCCATTTGTGAACTTCTAACCATTAGTTCAGTTTCTATAGGAGTTGTATAACTAGCTAATCTTTTTGGAGTAGTAACTGAGTCGGTAGAACCCATTTCTGCACCGGCTTCTTTTTCAATTCGATTTAATTGATCTCTAACTTCACCAGCTTTACCATTGGATGTTGGAGAACCTTGCCAAGGGTCTGATATATCTTTGTTTTTATATGCTGTGTAGTTTGGTGTTTGTAAATCATCTACAGCTTTTTCTCTAATTTGAGCTTCAACATCTGCTTCTCTGTTAATAGCTTTTTGTAGGGCATCTGTTGTTCCATCTTCTACAACTTCTTGACCAGCTTTATTTAGTTTTGTTTTACGTATGCCTTTACCAATAAAAATACTTGCAGCATCAAATATCACACCAATACCCATACCTTCTACAACATTTTTTAATGTCTTCATAGCTGGGTGATCAGTATCTTTAGTAGATAAAGGTGTATCTATAAAATTAAAACGGTCTCTTAAAATTGCTAAACCGTTATCTTCTTGTGAATATTTAGAGATAACATCAGAGGTTGCACCAACAGCAGCACCTCTTGCAAGACTTCCAGCTACAGTAGTTGCAGCAGTTACACCAGCTACCTTAGCAGCAGGGATAATTGCAGCAGCCATAGAACCAAAATGGACAAGGCTTCTTAATGCACTTCCCCACCATGTTTTGGTTTCTATAGGGTTAGCGTCATCTACAAACCAGTCATCCCATTCAGCTCCGTAACCTTCTTCAGTTTGTTGTTCTTCTTGCATCTCACCACTGAACATATCAATGGCTCTTTCTGGGAGAGTGACTACAGACGAAGCTGTATCTTGAAGTCCACCACCTATGGCAGATTGGACTTCTTTAACAACTCCTTTTAATCCTCCACCGCCTTCACGTTCACGAGGGTCATCTAACTCAGCCTTAGCTTGAGCTGCTTCATTTTCAAGTTGAAGTTCTTGTTGTTGTTGATACGCTTGTTGTTTTTCAGCCTCCTCATATCTTTCTTGGAAATCAATGCCGTCCTTATCGAACTCCATTGCATCAACATCCAGTTGAAAATCATCAGGATTCATTTTTTACCTTAGTAATTAATTGCGTTTTCTTCTATTTTTTTGTTTTTTAACTTCTTCTCTTCTTTCTTCTAATCCTGTTCCGATGTAATCGAAAACAGCTGCCTCTGTTGCGAATACATCTTCGAGAAGCATTCCTGGAAGTTTTAATCCAGATTGTACAAACTGTTTTAATTTCTCAGCAGCCACATTATCACTTTGTTCACTTTTCCATTTAGAGTATTTAACTCTGTTAGATAATGCTCTTACCTTTTCAGGTTCAAAAACAATTTCATTAGTTGCAAATTCTGGATATAGTCCATCTTTATTGGATAATATTTCATCAGCGATAGAACTGATAGCAGGGTCATTGTAGTCAATAACTTCGTCACCAACATTATCACCTTCGCCATAAAAAGCTTCTATCTTTGCTCTGGTTAATCTTGCTTGTGATTGGTATGCACTTAATAACTCCCTAGAAGTTTCAGGCATAGCTTCCCAAGCTTGTAAGACTACAGACTTAACAGGTTCACCAGCATCCATTAATTTACTTCTAACTTTTAATTGTGCTTCTTGAAGTGCTAGAGGATGAGGTCGTTTACCATCTATCCTTATTTCATTTGCTAATGAAACATACATAGGATGGGCTATATTTTTATTATGTAACTCTGCTGCCTCTTCAAGAATATCTTCAGTACCAGCAATGATTGATGTGTTAACAACAGTCATATCATTTTTCAGTTGACCCTGTGCAAGTGATAAATTACGTTTTCTTTCATTAACATCCGTAGAAGCTGATTTAAGAGTGTCCCATTTACCAGTAGCTATAATTGCTTTCATTTGCTCTACAGCTTTTATGTAAGCATCTTGTGGACTATTAGCATCTTTCATCGCATCGGCATACAATCCTGGAAAATACCATTCAGCATTTTTCTGGACATTACCTAAAACTTGTTTATTATTCGTTAATTTAAATCCTTTATTACTTGCTAAATCATTTCGTATATCTTTAGAAGCTGATATGGCATCCTTTAAATCTTTTGCATTTACACCATTAGGACTGGTTGTACCAACTCTTGGCATCCATGTTTCTCTAAGTTGTGCACTCTTTAATTTATAAACCATATCCTCAGTTAACCTACCTCGATCCCATTGAATCTGTAAGTATGGTATTAGGTCTACATCATTCTTATCTTCATCAGTAACAAAACCAGTTACAGCAGCGGATGGTATTCCATATGTATCATAATCCCAATTATTTCTTAAAAAGTCAGCTAAGTCTTTTTCTGTGAACGATCCATTATCTTTCCTCAACTGTCTCATATCAGCTATTTTACTTTTTTCGTAGTTATCAGCCTCTTCTTCTTCTATTTCGTAGTATTCAAGTTCAGCATCATGTAACTCTTTATCCCAATTAATTCCAGCCAACATTTTAGAATGAGAATCTAGAATTAGTTCTTTAGGTGCGCCTTTTTTACCTCGATGTAATACGTATAGTGCTTCTAACTTACGAGCTATTTCAGGTTTTATCTCTCCTGATTTAACCATTTCTAAAGCATCACGCATTACAAATTGATAAGCTTCTCCAAAAGTTAAGTCTTTTTCATTCATTACCACTTCAATATGTTCCATCATATTGTTTTGGAAATTTTGGCGACCTTCCTGATCATTATCAAATTTTAAAATTCCTTTTAATATTTCACGCCTTTCGCCGTCCTGTTTTACTAACCATTGCTCTTCATAGATTTTTTTATTTTCAGCCATGAAAAGTTTTTCTTCGGCATCATAATGTTCTTGTAAATCTTTTTGAAAAGCATCACCATAATCATCGAAGTCATCAGTATCAGCTTGTCTGAATCTTCTATATGCATCTTGTTTATCTTCTAAAGATAATCCAGAAATATCACCAGCTACTTTATTAAAACGTTCAAGACTTCCAGCTTTATGGTTTTTAATTAAAGCATTTCTTAAACCATACTTAATCTTTTTATAAGTACTACTATCAATAGTATCTAAAGCTTCAATTATCTTTCCTTCTTCATTTATTTTTTTAGCTACTTTTAACTTTGCAAAGTACTCATCTCTAACAAATTTATTACCTAGTTTTTCTCTTTCCTCTACAGCTTTAAGTTGTTCAATAGTATAGTTTGCAAACTTACTTTGGTTAAATTCTTTTTGCTGTCTTTTCTGTTGCTGTAGTTTTAAACCATCAGCTAATTTCTTAGCTTTAGGTGCAAATTGTGCAATAGCTTCCAGCATTTTAAGAGGCATGCCAGCGTTTTGTATACGCCTTTCATCATTACGCCTTTCAGCTTCCTCTCTTTCTCTATAACTTTGATTAACACTTTGATAACTCTTTTCAAGTATCGAGGCATAATCAGGTACTTCTTCAAAATCTAATCTCATAATTTATACCTCCTATGGCTTGAAAAATCCTGTATAAATTCCAGCAATACTAGATCCTATAGATAAAGCATCCATAAATGCAGCTGCTCCAACACTCTGCATAACTGGTTGAGGTGGTTCAACATCAGGTATAGGCTGGAATGCAACTTCTGCATACTGAGCATCTACATAGCCTTTAGCTTGTGCTCTAGCTTTTTGTAAATCTTTGGCTATTTTATAATCGTTATTTACTAATTGCCTTCCTATCTCAGATACATTTCTACCATATTTAGCTAACTCATTTACTTGTAGCTTTTTAATAGATCTACCTGTACGACCACTTGCAATTAATTTAGCAGTATCACTTTTATTTAAAAGCTCTACATACATTTCTTGATACTTAATTTGTGCATCATCTCGTGCTTGTTGACGTTGTAGTTGTGCATCAGTCTCCGCACCTCTAAATGCCATATAAGCATTTTGTGAATTAATTTCAGATTGAATTATTTTAGAATCATAGACACTAAGAGTTTGCATCCATTTTCGTTCTCGTTGTTCATTCTGATATTTATATTGTCTTCGCGCAGCTTCATTCTGCGCTCTAGCTTGTGCTCCTAAACACACGGCAAAACTCCATAAAGGATAAATTATTAGGTCCGTGTTTTAATTCCCTTAAAAATTTGAACCCTAGGAATCTGAGTAGTTTTATATGAACTCTGTTTCGTTTATCAACGATGTTCCAGAGCAACTTCTCTTGTCTACTTTCCACATATCTTTTAGCTTCTCTTGCAAAAGTTAGT
>VTLG01014201.1_pt1 | contig 15789 bp, 21 predicted proteins | sample 4694571 | NCBI WGS metagenome assembly VTLG01 (sample SAMN12604809, study PRJNA352737) | marine metagenome | biome: ENVO:00000447; feature: ENVO:00000209|ENVO:00000569|ENVO:01000036; material: ENVO:00002151; isolation source: viral sequences binned using virsorter ...
AAGCTGCTGTTACAACTCCTAACTGATTAACTGTAAATGAAGCTACTGAAGTAGGAGCAGAAGGTAAATTAGTTAAGTTAGAGCCATCACCATAATATTCAGAGGCACATACATTTCCTGAAAACTCAGCAGCTACACCTGAAACTTTAGTTGTGAAAGAACCTGTAGCTGCAACTAGATTTGTTGCACTTAGAGATGAACTAAAGGAACCTATTGCACCATCAATGTCACCTGTAACATCTCCTGTCAATGCTCCGTCAAAAGTAGCTGCACATACAGTACCACTAAACTCTCCTGCAACTCCAGATACCTTTGTAGTAAATGATCCTGTCGCTGCAACTAGGTTTGTTGCACTTAGAGATGAACTAAAAGAACCTATTGCTCCATCAACATCCCCTGTAAGATTACCTGTTACATCTCCAGTTACATCTCCAGTTACATCTCCAGTTACATCTCCAGTTACATCTCCAGTTACATCACCAGTTAAAGCACCGTCAAATGTTAAGGCAGATACTATCCCACTAAACTCAGCAGCTACACCTGATACCTTAGTTGTAAATGATCCGTATGGTGCTACCAATGAAGTAATTGAAGCTGCCGTTACAACACCAAGTTGATTAACTGTAAAATTAGCTACAGAAGAAGAAACTGATAAAGAAACATTTGTTAATCCTGATCCATCCCCAAAAAAGGCTGTAGCACATACATTTCCACCTACATGAACATCATTCGTAGCACAGATACTTACACCAACAATTTTACTTGTAGATTTAATTGCAGTTGTAGAAAGCTGCATAGCAGAGTTTGTACCATCACCGCTTTGAATAGTTTGGGCAGTTGTAGATACGCCACTATTAGTTGATACAGCAACCTTTAAAAGTTGTTTATAGGTATTTGCAATTTGTTTTCCTGTTAAATCTGTCATATCAAATTCCAATAACTTTCTTCATCTTCCCAGTTAACATTTACATTCTCCCATAAAAGGTTTCTGCCCCCAGGTAAAGGTTCAGGACGAGGATTAGGAATATTGGGATTATCCCTTACGTCTGGTACTTTATTCTGGGGATTATTTTTTAAATCAAAAGCTCCTTCAAAATCTTCTGGACAGACAAGCAAACCATAACTGTTCATCTGCATTACCGCATGTTTATATCTCCAGCCACATATATCGCATATTGCCCAGGAATCTCTTCCACTTGCCATCAATACCACCTAAGTCTAGGTTTAATAAACATATTTGCACGTTCTCTATTTTCAATCATGGCTCTATCTAAAAGTTCTTCATAGTTTTGTTTAAGCATCATAATTCTATTTTCAGGAACACCAGGACGTTTCATACCTAGATAATAAGCTAATCCACAAGTTAAAGGAGGAAGGAAGTATTTAGGAATATCTGCATTTTGGATAGCTGATTTATCAACATCCTGCAACTCACTAATAGTTTCAATCTTTAATACATCAGTAGAGTTTTCAGGAATAGGCCACAAAGAAATAGTTGGATTATCTAAATTACGTTTAACTGTATACTGACTTGCTCTTCCTGTTTGTCCCTTTCTAGGAATTAATTGATACTCCTCAAAAGAAATTCTTTGAGCTTGTAAATCTACTTCGTCTCTATTTACAACAAGCTCCATAATATCAAGTACATTAGAACTTAGATCATAACTTGTAACACTGGTATTTACAGTTACAGCCGTAACCGCTGTAGTCCACAACATTACTCCACGATTCTGCCAATCTTTTAACATGAGATTAATAGAACGTCTAGCAGAAGCTGGTTCATGTCCAAGCGTCTGCTCACCACCCAACATTTCGGTAGCTTCTTGTATTATCTCATCTATATCTAGATTGAAGTTAAATGTACCTGAAACAGCCATTAAACTTGTCCACCTTTTTTATAACCATACATAACTTTTGATTTATTAACTAAACCACCACGACTAAATTTTTGAGTCTTCTGTTGTTGAAGTGCAGCTTGTTTTTGTCCTAAATCCTGCTGCCCTACATTAGCAGCTAATTTCTTTTTCTTTTTCTTACGTTTGTCTTTTCCATGTTGTGCAATAACCGCTGACAAGAAGCCTAAACCTGGAACTTTTCCTTCGTGAACAGCTTTACCAGCTTGGTATGCTGGAGAAAAAGTTAATAGTTTTTCTAATTTCATAATAATAATCCTTTATATTAAATTATGCTTTCTTCTTTTTAAAACCATAAGAACCCCTTGGTTTTCTTGTTGCTTTAGCAACTTTTCTACGACCTGCCTCTGACATTTTCTTACCAGACTCTTTACCACGAGTCATTCCAAGTTGCTCATCTTTTCTAGCATTATAACCTTGTTGAAGTTTTCGTACAAGTTTTTCCCCTCTTTGTCTTGCAGGGGATTTTTTAGTGGGTTTCCTTTTCTTTCCTTTATTTCTATTAGCCATATTTGCTCTACTATTTGAAACTCTTCCTGGCATTTTATATTACTCCTTTACTGTTTTTTACAAGACCAATATCTTGCTATTAAACTCTCCTTACAGCCCCATAACCACACATAGCAGCACCCACACCTAGATGACGTTTATTATTAGAAACCTTCCCACCTTGTAAAATTTTAGGTTTGGGTCTAGCTTTTGTTTTAATTTTACCACCATATTTAAAATTAACTTTATATCCTTGTTTATTAAGAAATTCTTCAAGTTCAGATGGTTTTAAATTACCAGTTTCATTTATAGATATCCTACCACCTTTAAAATATTTATCTTCTTCTGGTACTCTATATGGTTCATCTGCTTGACCAGGACTTGATTCTCCTCGTTGAGTAACTGTTTGTCTTCGTAGATAATCATCAAATGAAGAAGTATAAACTACTTTAGTTTTACCTGTTTTTTTATCTTTAACTTTTTTAGCAAATCCCTTTTTAATTAAACCATCTATATATTTTTTATGATCTCTTTCTAATACTTTTTTATTATATTTATCAGCCGTTTTAGTCCAAACTAATTTATTACCTTGAACTTCAACAAGATTTGTTTGTTGAAGTTTAATTACTTGATCTTGTGGTATATCATCTGAAATTTCTTTTCCACGTAATCTATCAGAATTTTTTCTAAGATCAAGAGATTCAGATACTACTTCTGTATCTGTATATGGATTTTTAGAACCCAGTAAACCTTCATCTATTCTTCCACTAGCTATTAATTCAGCAGCATATGGATCATCATACTGACTAGGAAATATTTCTTTTCCTGTTTGAGGATTTCTATAAGGACTTTTTATTGTTTCTAAGAAAGGTTCACGTAACTCTTCTATTATTGGCGCTCCTGTTCCTCTTGGTCCTCCTTTGGGATCAATTAGTTCTTTACCTGTTCTTGGGTCTAGACGCTTTCTGGTTTTTACAGTAGGAATAGCCTGATCTGGTTTGGGTAAACCCCTAAAATTTTGTCTTAAATTTCTTTCTAAAGCTTGTCTATCTATGTCTGTAGTTGTTCTTCGATTTTCTATTTTTGTAGTATAAGGTACTTTATCTCCATATATACTTATAATATCTTCATCAGATATAGCCTCATCTCCTGTTTTTTTAAACATAGTAGATGAAGGTTCTTTTTCTCCTTCAATATATCTAGGTCTTGGAGTTTTAATAGCATCAGGATTAGGAGCAAACTCCTTCCCTTCTTCTGACTCATAAAATTCTTTTGGTGTACGTTTTGTTGGTGATGCTTGAAAAGCTTTTAATCTATTTGCATCTTTAAATAATTTAGCTTTATTAAGACGGGTTCCCAATTGAGCCACCATAGTTCTATAAATTTCTATTTGTTTATCTCTCTTTAATTTATTAAAGTTTGGATTTTTTTTACGAGCTAAGTTTTCTGCTAATTTTTTTATTCCTTCTAGATCAACATCAAGCGTTTTAATATTTACAACAGGTTTTGTTCCTTGTGTTAACCCACTAATCATTTCTGTTAATGAAAGTTTATTCTTAGGATTTTTGTTAAGAAAAATCTGTAATGTTTCACTTGTTTCATCTTCAAGAGTAGGTATATCTTTTATATCCTGTCCTATCGTTTCTGCTTTTCCTTCTGCTATTTTTGCTTTACCTTCATCAAAATCTCTCCAAGCTTTTTCTTCAGCCTCAGATTTTCTAGTTATTGCTTCTTCTGCCTGTAATTTAGAAATTCTTTCTCTAGTACGTCTTCTCTGTTGCTCAAGATTTCTTCTTGCTTTTTCAACAATCCTCTTTAATTTTCTACCTTTTCTTAACATATTAAATTATCCTCTTGATCTCCTATTAGAGGGAATAGAAGAAGATATTTTACCTCCTCCAGCACGTTGGGTTGCTGTTCTTCTACTCTTTTCAACAGTTGTTAAATCTTGTTTATTTTTTGACTTTGGCCTTGGTCTTGTTGGAAAGGGAACACTTGGAATAGTGAGAGTATCACCAGCATAAATCATATCTTTATCTTTAATAGAAGGATTAGCTTTCATTAAAGCTGCAACAGTAGTATTATGATCCCTAGCAATTTCAGAAAGAGTATCACCTCTTTTTATTTTATATTTTCCTCTCTTTACTCTTTTACTTTTACGAAATTTTGCTACACCTTTAGAAGCAGTATCTTTATCATCTGATTGAAGAGCTTTTATTCCTGCTGCTGCTCCTGCTAATCCTGCAACACCTGCCCCTCCTAGAACAGCACCTTTTCTAAAAGAAGATTTTTTAGCTTGTTTAGATGCAGGATGTCCTAAAGCTGCTGCTGAAGTTCTTTTTTGACCTGGACTTAACTTTGTAGATTTATTAGATGTTAGTTTTTTAGCTCGCTTTACTTCCTGTTCAGCAAGTCTTTTTAATCTACGTCTTGCCTTATTTACAGTTGATTTTACTCTTTTTAAAGCCATGATTTTAATCCTTATATTCTACAACCTTACCAGGATCATAATCTACAACAACATCTTGTTCAGGACCATGAACGGATGGACCTTTACGAGCAGCACCAAATCCTTGACCTGTTGGTTTACCCGTAAAAGATCTTACAAAATCTTTACAAGCTTTAATCCCTTTTTCAGTATCAGGGTAATTTCTAAATCCTACAACTGGCATGTTATGCCCTCCCTCTCTCTTTTCTTAATGTTAATGCAAGCTGTGCTTGCCTCCGAGTTCTTGGATCATTACTTTTAATAGCTTTTCTAAGCCATCTTACAGGAATATTTTCACCCTCTTTTACACCCGCTTTTTTTCTTAAAGCACCAGGGCGTTTTATAGCATTTTGTATCCACTTCTTCTTATCTTTCTTTTTCTTATCCTTCTTTTTTTCTTTAGCCATTTTAATCTCCTTTGGAATACTGGCTCTATTTATAGCCACTACACCTGACCACCTTTTTTATAACCTTTAATAATTCCATTACGTCCTACCATTCCACCACCACGTTTTCCTTTAGTAGCAAATCTTTTAACGGCTGGTGTCTTTTTAGCTTTACCACCTGTAAAGGGTACTTTATATGGGTTTTTAGGTGCTTTAATAAGTGGAATATCTTTATCTCTCTTATTCTTTTTTTTCCTAGATGGCTTTTTCGGAGGTAACGGTATTTCGTCTACAACAGATGGACCAGTTAATTCCCCATACGGATCTCTATCTTTTCCTTTTTTATGTGGCATATCTAATTACTCCCTTTGACTAATGGATCGTCAGCACCCACAGGGCTGAATGGTGTATTCATATCATCTTGTCTTGTTCTTCGAGCTTGATTACGCAATCCATCAATAGCAGCGGTATATTCAGATTGCCATGCTTGAATATCATTAAAACTTTTCATAAAAAAAGATGCTTCTATCATACTAGCATAAAATAGAGCATCATAACAGAAATCACTATAATAATTATTAGGTGAAACAGAACTTAAAGTAGTAGGTCTATTAACATGAGCAAGCTGCCCATCTAAAGTAGATACAGGTGTAGGAGCAATTAAGACACTAGAGTTTGTTCTCCTAGCATAATATTTAGGAGTTCCTACTGACGTACTTACATAAGGCCAATAGTCATGAATAAATTCATCTGTTCGTTGTAGAAGACTTGTCCTATTTCCACTTACCATCACATTAAAGTTCTTAACAATTCTCGTTCCAGATGGTAATGAAACATAAGGATTATTAGCAGAAACAGCTATAGAGGTAAAGGTAACAAGACCATAATCATCTAAATCTCTTGTTAAACGAGTCTCAGCTTTATTAACAAACTTTGGAATCTGATCAAGAAATTCAGTAGAATCATTCTCAGCAGTATCTTTTATATCTGCTACTAGATAAGTATAGTTAGCCATAATTGGCTCCTTTACTAGCCGTAGAAAATAGTAATTGCGGTAGCAGAAGCAGGTGCAGAAACTTTTACCACTCCTCTTACTCTTGGACCAATATCTCCTAGATAAATATCAGTAGGTGAGGTCGCTTCATCTGTCCACTTCATTGCAACACCAGTGCTTCCAGATGCTCCACCTTTAGCAATAATCTGCTTTTCTCCTGTAATTAGACATATACCATCATTACTTCCATTAGAATGAACAGCATAAATTCTAATAAAATCATCCATTCCATTTGCTTTATTCAAAGTAACAGAAGTGGTAATATCTACAACTACACCACTACCAGTTCCTCCAGCATCTACAGTTGCAGTCTTAATATTTGAAGCCATTGTTTACTCCTTAAAATTAGAAATAGAGTGAAGGGGAAACTAATTCCCCTCCACACTATGATATTAAGATTAACCAGAGTTACCGAAGAACCCTCTCCAATCCGACCAGCCGAAGCTATAACGCTCACGAGCCTTGAACCGAAGATTACCAGTATCAAAATCAGGCTCCATCTTAGTCTGCAACGGAGTCCGATTAAACATCTTGGTGCCGTTAGGAACATTCGTCTTAACGAACCAAGCGTCAGTATCGGTAAACCTACGATTGATAAATACACCCTTCGGAAGCATTGACATGCTTTGAATGGAGTTGATATCATTCCAACCAGCAGGATTGGTTGCAGCAGAACCAATGGCTCCGCTTTCACCAGACGCTGGCATATAGGTCGAATTAAGAACGGCATTAGAGGTAGCCCAATTGTCAGGGGATACATGCAGAGAAACTGCTGCACCACCCGTAAGGATACCTCTATCGTCCTTAATCTTCTGGATTGTAGTCAAAGCCGCTTCCAACGAAGAGAACGATAGATCAGCATCAGTCAGATCATTAGACTGATTACCATCGCCTACGGTTGGATGCGCTGCTGAGAATAGTGGCTCACCATCACCACCCTGATATGGGGCAGTATCGGTAAATCCATTATTGAAAATATCAGCAGCTTTAACCTGCTTGGTATTTGCCATAGCACGAGCAAGACCTCTTGCACGTAGTTTAGCAAACGTATCATATAGGTTATCTTCCATAGCTTCTTCAGTAACAGCAAAGGCAAGAGCTACAGTCTCAGCAACATAACGTGCTGTATAGCTTTCCTGTGCGTTATCATAACTAATGGAAGCACCTTCACTCTTCACTGGTGCAGTACCAAAACCAGTGAATAGCACTTCTTCTTCAAAGGCTCTATCAGAATTTTCAATTTCAAAAAGAGGCTTTTCTTCGTTATCAACTTCTCCATACTCAATACCAAAAACAGCATTAAGACCAGGGAGAAGTTCTTTGGCAATACTTGCTCTATTAATAGCCATAATTTATCCCTCCCTTTAAGAAGCTCTTGCCGAAACGCCAATAGAACCGAATCTATCAAAGTGCTGGATAAGTTTGACTTCTACAACTTCAAAAGCCCTCTCAGCCGACACATCAATATCATTTCCTGGTTCATCAACCCAACCAACTACACGAGTCATTCTTTGGGCAGCATTACGAGTTGCTGCTGCAATACCAAATCCTGAATTACCTGTAACGGTTGAACCTGCACCTAGCGTAACGTCAAAATTCGATGAACGTACATCACCTGCGGTGACGGAAGCATCTGCTTGAATCTCATATACGGTCTGAGGATCATCACTGACAATCCCATACGCATTAGAGGCAGATGTACCCGAAGGCCAATAGCGGGACCATTTAGGCTCACCATCAGATTCATAATAGCATCCTTGGAAAACGCCCCAAACATACTCAGTAGTCGTAGCAATCACATTTAGGTTTCCTGCACTAACTCTAACAAGATCACCAGTAAAGATATTACTTGCATAACCGCTTGCAATAGGATACTGGCTATTTGATCCCGTAGAATTAGGTCTGGAACCATACCTACGTGAAGGAGTGAAGCCCGACAAAGCTTTACTTGAACTCATTTTGCTTCTCCTTTATATTAAACCAAGTAAGTCTAATTTTGAAAAGAAGGTTGTCTTCCTTTAATAATTTGTGACTTACTATTGTTGGAAATAGGCATTTTAGAATCAGAGGCTTTATCTAACTGAATATCAATTGCAGTCATCAAATCTTGACTCTTCTTCTGAAAATGCTTTGTTCTAGCGTTATGTCTGCCCTTTTCAATTTTGGCTAGGGCAAGGTCGCCACGAGACACTACTCCTTCATAACGCCCACCTTCCAACACGATAGAAGAAGAAGCCATTTCAGGAACTTCATTAGGAGTAACAAAGACCCATCCCTCATTCATTTTCTTCCCTACGTTTATATAATCATCCGTACCCTTAGTATTAATACGAATCCAACGAAGGTGCATTTCCTGAGAATCAAACCTTTCCTTTACAATATCTGGGATATCTAAAGCATCAGGTTCTTCATAAGTCCATTCTACTTCTCTAGTGTTATTTTCCCTCATGTCTTCATTACGTGTTTTTTCCAATGGCATATTTTTATCCTCCACGTTTAGTTAAAACATCCGTATAACCACCGTCAGCCCCATCTACTTTGAGCTTTTCGGCAGCATACACATCAAGCGGTATATTCCATTTGTTAGCTAATCTCATATCTTCTTGAGTTAGCTTAACTTTTTTACCTGAAGTTGCAGGAGAACGTGACGCTCCTGAAACAACTTGAGCAGCCTGTGTCGTAGGCTGTTGTCGAATTTCGTGTTCTAGGTTTTCCGTTTGTTGAAACTTATGAGGAAATTCCTTACGAAGTCTTCTATCAACTTCCCCATAAAACTCTTCATCAGTAGGATTTAGTCCTAGATTTTTTAGATCACCATCAATAGCTAATGCAGCAGCAGTCATTACTGTATCTTTACCAAACCACTCATTCTCAGATGCCCAGGCTACAGCCCTTGGGTCTGCTGTTTGTTGTTGAGAAGGTCTATTAGCTCGTTGTATTTCTTCATACTCAACCGCCTGTTTATATTTATCTAAAGCTACTTTAGTTGATTCAAGATTTTGTAAATCAAGTTGACTTTGATTTAAAGCTTCTTGTGCTTCTAATACTTTCTCCGCATCACCACTTTGATATGCTTCTAAATAATTATTTTTAGCTAGAGAATATCTATCCTTTAATTGTCTTTCAGATGTTTCTGTAGAAACAGCTTGAGCTTGTGTAAACTCTTTTTCTCTACTGAACAACTTACTATTTAATTGCTCATTCTGTTGAATTAGAGTTTGTATTTGCTCATCTCTTTCCTTGCGTTGTTTTACAAGCTGTCTAATTCTTTTTTGTGCGCCTTTAGTTTCTACACCTTCAAGCTCTTTTGGTTCTGTCGCCTCTTCCACTTCTTGAGAAGTGTCAATCCAAGAAGAATTCTCACTTGCTGTTTCAACCACCTCTTCTTTTTCTTCAGGCTTTTGCGTAGAAGTTTCTTGCGCTTCTTGTCCTTCAATCTCATATTCTACTTTTTCCTGATTACCTTCTTTTACAGTAATATCAGACCATTCTGTATCGTTCATTAATAGTTCTCCTTAATCTCCGTTGTTACGAAATCAACGATTACGTTCAATATAAATACTATAACACAAGTATTTACGTTATCCAAATTAATTTGATAAATTAAATGTAGGGTCTAAATCCTTGGGATTGTCTACCTTCATCATAATTTGATCATCAAACAAAACTAAAAGCTTAATTCCCTTATAAAATAGTTTTGTTCCTGCATGTTTACCATAACATACATAATCACCTACTTTACACCATGCACCATTAGGAAACTTTGTATCATCCATATATGCAAGATCGCCTATAGCTAATACCCTACCAACTGTCGTTAAATAAGCCATATCAGACTTAGTTGAGTCTGGAAGTAGAATACCTCCCTTAGTAATACCCTTTACCGATACAGGTCTAATAAGTATATTATACCCAGGCAGAGTGGGAAATACATCAGGATCAGGCATATCTTCTTCGCTAGATACCCACTGATCATTTTTAACTGCTTTATCCATTGCAAGTGTTTGCAAAATTAATCCTCCTCGTTGTCTATTATCTGATTACGATTTGTAATTATTGAAGTAAAGGTAGTCCTCGAAAACATAATCCCCTTACAATATCCAACGAGGTTTTGATACTCAGAAAAATTAGATGGTCCTCCTTCTGAAATTACTTCTCTTACTTTTTCTAATTCTTTATTTAGCTCCAGAACAATTTCGTCCCAGATTTCCATATTATTAACCAGCACCCGTACTAATGTCGCCAGAACCGCCAAGACACCAGTATCCTATCGCAATGCCAATTGCTACCCAAATCGGGGCGGTAGTCCAAAACCAACGACTACATCCACAAGTAGCACAATTACAACCAAGTTTGATCATATGTTTCATTTTATTTATCATACATTAATCTCCTTTGTGTTAATGATTTCTTCTACTTTAGCAGGAAGTTTTTGAGAAACAGTCTTAGAATCTTCAGCTATTTTAACTAATTCCATTAACATATCCATTCCTTTAAGTTCTTTATCTCTATTATCAGAGTTTACCATACCTGCTAGTTTAGTTACAACCTCTAACACTTTTATTTTTTCACTAGATTCTAATTTTGCCTGTTCTGTTGCAACCTTAGTTAAAATATCAATTGCTTTAATAGATTGTTTAGCAATTCTATCTCTTTCGTCTTTTTCCATTTTTAGTTGATCTTTCATCCCACCTTGCAAAATCTTAGCTTGTAATTCAGCTTCTTCAAGATCAAGTTTTCTATTTTCAAGTGCTGCATCTGCATTTTCTGTAGCAGCTTTAAGTTGAAGTTTCTGTTGTTCTAAGGAAACCCTAGCTTGTTCTAACTGAACCATTTGTTGTTCAGGAGACATTTGTTGTCCTGCTCTAGATTTATTAGCTTGTAAAACTTGTTGAGCAGCTTTTGCTTGAGCCATTTCTATAATATTTTCAGAAGAAGCTGTTTCTGGTGGAACACGTTTTAGAAGTTCATTGGTCAATCCTCCTAATTGTTCTTGATATTTAAGAACTGAGTGTTCTTGAATATTAGCTTGAATAACAGGAATAATTCTTTTCATTATAGGATTAGCCCCATTTAAAGGATCTTGTATATAAGCCATTTTAACTTGTATATGAGCATCATGATCTTGACCTGGAAATGCTTGTATAGGAATACCCTTAGTAGCTGCTAAAATATCTGATACAGGATCTAAAGGTTTAGCTACTTTCTTAGCAGGAAGTATCTGGTTAAGATTTGGCATATTAGCACTTTCTAGAATTGTTCTGTTAAGAGCTTCAAGATTAAACATACCAGGAGGAGATTGTTGAGCTAATTGAAGTGTCATTTGAGCCAACATCATTCTGTGTGCATTAGAAGGAATATTAGGATCACTAACAGGAATAATATCAATTTTACCATCAAAGTCATTTTTGAAAATAGTTTTACTAATTCCTGGCATATCATAAGGATATTCCTGTGGCATAAAGTCTGCATCTATCCTTGCTAAGATTTTAAACTCATCTCTCTGAGATTTATGAAGTCGTTTATGAACAGCAGTAAAAAACTTACTTGAAGCTTCTAAGAGTGCCATCGTTGTACCTACAGGACCATACGAAGAAGCATCCGAAACAATCTTCTCTGTATTATCAGCAAATTTCTGTCCTGTTGCAGCTACAAATTGAAGCATGTTATACAAAGTTTGAGATGGTTCCTTATAAGGAAGATTAACAATTGCCTTACTTAAATCCATTCCTGTTGCTTCAACTTCTTTAAATTCACCTGGAGAAATAGGATCATTATCTCCTACAATTCTCACACCCTTGGCTTTAAATCCACCAGGAAGATTAGCGAACTGACCTGCATCTACCAATGCTCTCATGGCTGCTGTAGCCGTCATAGTCAGATTACCAAGAAAATGAATTAAACCTAATCCGTAGAAACCAAAACCAGGAACGAACCTATAATGTACAAAATGTAATGTTTTTGATTTCGTGGGATCGTCTGGTCTGTAGTTTCTACGGATACTTAATACCTGTCCAGAATTTTCCTCTACAGTTACAATATAAGGAAGTGCAATACCATCTTCATCTGCAAAGGGTTTAGGAAGTTCTAAATAACAATGCTGTTCTAATATAGTATATTGCGGATCATTATCTCCTGAAGGATTCAATCCTAGAATTTGATCCATTTTAGAAGTAATAGGAGATAATATAGGAATTGAAGGTTGTGGTAAGTCAACATCCCTATACATTCCTGCCATAATTTCTTTTGCTAAATCTACAGGATTTCTATAGATTACGTGTGTATACCTATCAGCCCTTCTTAAATCACTAGCATAGTAGGATACATAAAACTGATCAATAGGAACAAATTCAGAACATGGTCTTTTCATTGACGCATCATAGTAAACTTTCTTAAAAGCAGAACCAATCAACGGAAGGTGAAACAACATTCTTTCAAATTCATCGAAATACTCAGGCATTTGTTCCGTAAGCTGATAGTTCATAAAATCTTCTACACGATTAGCCTGTTGTATTTTTGCAACACTTTCATCCCCCATAATTTGAGCCTTAACAGGTCCAGCGGGAGGAAAGAGTTCTTGAGAAGCTTTTGACTGAAACTTTACAGCAGACTCAATAAGAAGAGGATGAACTGCTGTACATGCTCCTTCAAAAGGTTCAGCAGTTGTTTCCAGCTTGAGTCCCAAAAGATCAAAACCTCTTTCAAACATAGACTCCCACTCTTCTCTAGAGTCTTTATCCGTTTGATATTTATCTATAACATCAGCAGAAATTTCTTGAAGAAGATCTTCATCCAATTTTTCGGCTATATTTTCATGCCAATTTTCTTCTCCTGTAAAATTATCCTCATTAAATTCCTGAATAAGAGTATCAGATTCTTCAAAATTAACTGTAATACTTCCATCATCATCAACTTCAAATGTTGGTCCTTCAGTTTCCGATACAGCCATTCCTGTAATAGGAACAACTTTAGGTTCTACTGCTTGGGAACCTCCAAGTTCTTTAAAAGGATTACGTTCAACAGCCATTAAATTATTCCTTTATTAATCTTTTAAAATTTTTGTATTCCATAAACTAAATAATGATTTGGTTTTTTCATCTGTACTTGATTTTAAAGAATCAAGATCAGCCCTTAACTTAACTACTTGTGTATAAGTATCTCGTTTAATAATATCATCTACATCTTTACGCAATTCACCAACTGCACTTTTTAATTTTACAAACATAACAATAACAGCTACAACTGCTAAAATTTGAGGCCAGTATGCCGTTACTTGTTCTGCCATTTTCCAGCCTCCCCCTATTTATGTTTATGGGTTACTTCATATTATATACAACTTTATAAAACTATACAAATAATTAATTATTTACAGAATCTTCTTCTGATTCTATAGGTTCATCTCCTAATACATAACCATAGTTATGTTCTCTCAAAAAAATTCTTATTTGTGAGATGGGCCTCCACCAGCCCATATGTGATACAACTGACCCCCAACCATAAGCCGATACCATACTTGGAACTCCGATTAGTTCGTAGGTTCCTCTAGGAGACATAACATATCCAGAGCCACCTGAATTCCCAAAAATTATGGGGGCGCTTCCCAATATTAGGTCATTACCATAAGAGTCCTTTGCAAATCCAGATAGCAAACCTTGTGTGGGAAATGGAGGCTTGCCAAGACCTGCACCAACAGCCCAAGCTTTCTGGAAAATCCAGGGACCAGTATCTTCATCTTCTGGATACAATACTGCAACATGTTCTATAGGACGTTCTCTGTCATCAATTCTTAACAGAGCTAAATCTCTTTTCTTATCATATGCTACAATTGTAGCAGTTCTACCTGTTGTTCCTATACTTTTACTATAATTATTATATTCAAATATTTCAATCTTAACAGGTCGCCTTGTTTCCTTTTCTATCTTTTCCTGTTTTTGGGAGTCCCATTCTTCAGATACTGTAATTGCACTTCTTATGACATGCCAATTTGTAAGAACAAGGGAAGAATATTCATCTTCATATATATCAGAAAAAATAACAGTTCCTGACCCACTCCCACTTCCTACAGCTACCAATACCGTAGGATACAACATTTCCAAATGTTGTTGTACAGGAACTTCACCACTGTCTTTTGCATAAACCTCTTGGGTTCCTGTCCAGCTAAATACTGATAAAGCCAGTGCCACAGACAAGAAGGTGGCGAGTAAAAACTTTGGCATTGTGTTTCTCCTTAATAGTTTTTAAAAAGAGTGAAATACTAGTATATCACTCAAACATTCCAGTATGCAACTCTTTTCTTTGATGGCGGTGGATCATCCCAATCTGCATCTTCAGGATGCGTTAATCTCCATGATTCCCGCATGTAATGAACTGCCATTGTTAGGGCGTCTACCTGATCATCGTGAGCCGCATGAGGAAAACGTATAAGCTCCTCAATTAAGTCATCTCCCCACTTTTTATTCCTTGGTATCCAGATTCTTCCAGCTTCAATCATAGGACTTGCTGCGTACACTCTAGCTACCTTATCTCTATCGGGGAGGTACTCCATGACAGGTAAGCCAGCCCTTCTCATGTCCTGAATTAATGATTGCCCACTTGCCTTCTTTTCAATGATGCACACATCTGGCCTATGCTCTTCATAAAGAAGTTGGGCCAATCTTCTTAATTCTGGATACTCGTACCTCCCCTTCATATTTCCTAGAAGAATAAGATTTCCTTTGTAATCTTCTCCTCCTGCCTCATCTACTTCATAACCACTAAAGATTCCCCAGGTTTGTATTACACTGAAATCAGCAGTTGTCTTGGTAGAAAAGGCTGTATCGTAAGTTTGAATAATAAAATCACAGTAAGGTGGTTCATCATACTCCCATTCCTGCAACCATCTTTTCTTAATTAACCCACCTTCCTCTGGAGTTGGGTTCTGCATGTAAAGAGATTCCCAATATCTAGAACCATTACTTGCTTTAATTTCCTGTTCATCTGTTTTTAATACCTCATCTGACTTCCATTCAGGAAAATAAGAACTACCTACTGGTAAGTCAAGTAACTCACTGGATTCTTCGTCTACCCATGCAGGTATCTTAATAACTTCCCAAGGAACAACACCCTGTTCACTTAATTCTTCTTCCTGTTTCAGCAACCATCCACACAAATCATCATAATGATAGCGAGTATTAATAATAACTATGGAACCATTGGGCATAATACGAGTTCTCAAGCCAGCAGGATACCATTCCTTTACATATCTTCTACCAGCAGCAGAGAATGAGTCCTCTTCGGACATTACATCGTCTAATATTGCAATATGTGCGCCTCTACCTGCAATTTGTGACCTAACTCCTGCTGCATAGTAGGTTCCACCCACATTTGTTTTCCACTTACCTGCTGCTCTTACGTCTGATCGTAGGGATACAGAAGGAAATATACTGGAAAACTTGTCTGTATTTACAATATCTCTAACTG
>VTLG01016868.1_pt1 | contig 15788 bp, 16 predicted proteins | sample 4694571 | NCBI WGS metagenome assembly VTLG01 (sample SAMN12604809, study PRJNA352737) | marine metagenome | biome: ENVO:00000447; feature: ENVO:00000209|ENVO:00000569|ENVO:01000036; material: ENVO:00002151; isolation source: viral sequences binned using virsorter ...
CAATAATATCCAACTACCAGATAATAATAGTCTTATTCGAGGCGTTTAAACATGCAGTTTCTCCGAGTGTCCGCCGATTTTTTTTTGAACAAAGGCCTATGTAATATAATGGTAATGGCCGTAGTGGAGAGAATGAGAGAGAGAACAATCTAAGCGAACCGTGATAGGACTATTATTAAATTATATACCACCACCAACTAGAGAAAGATACTGTAAAAATATGATAAAACAAACATTATCCACGGCCAACAGAAGACGCTCTAACCTCCATGGCCATAGAGAGAGGGAGACCGAGAGTAATATAAGAGTATTTACCGAACCATTTACTGGTTCGTCTTATGTAATAGAACAAGGAGATAAAGTCGGGCTAGCGCATACGCAGAAGGCCAGTATTCAGAATATAAGTATATTACATAGCATTAGACAAGTTGCGTACACTTTCATTAAATGGTTAAGAAATGCGTAAGCTAATGGCATTAAAAGGGAACATTTATGAGCCAAAATAATCAGGTTGACAATAATTACATGGGCAAATCCGGTTTCGTGTGGTTCGTGGGCGTAGTAGAAGATAGACTTGACCCACAATACCTAGGGAGAGTCCGAGTGCGTTGCGTAGGTTTTCATACGCAAAATAAAACCGAATTACCAACGGCCGACTTACCGTGGTCGCAGGTAATATTGCCAGTAACAAGCACAGGTATTTCTGGCCTTGGTCAGTCGCCGGCCTTTTTAGTTGAAGGCACTTGGGTTATGGGATACTTCCGTGATAATGACTGTCAAGAAAGTATTATCATGGGTACATTACCAGGTTATTCCATTGAGAAGGCCGATACGGTAAAAGGTTTCTATGACCCTAACGGTATCTACCCGAAGAATACGCAGGAGGTTGATACGAATAGACTGGCCGTTAATCTCAAGGATGATAATGGTAATGAAAGTAATCCACATTTGAGCTTGACATTAAGGCGTTTAGCTCGTACAATAGGTGTGGCAACGGCAGACTTTGACGCAGTTACGGCCGCTGATTCGTCGGAGATTGTGGCAAGTGATAGTGATACATGGGACCAACCTGCCATACCCTACGCCAGTATTTACCCTTACAATCATGTCCTTGAAACCGAATCAGGCCACATTAAAGAATATGATGATACGGCCAACGCAGAAAGAATACACGAAAGACATAAGAGTGGTACTTCATACGAAATACAGGCCGACGGAACAAAAACAAATTTAATTAAAAATGACCACTTTACCGTGGTTACCAATAATGACAAGGTTTCAATAGGTGGTCAGTCAGATGTCTCCATAGATGGCCGTCATAAGATATTCATTAATAAATCAGGGGTTGTAAATAATAACTACGATATCAATGTTGGTGAAAATGCCAATATCAATGTAATGGTAAACAAAGGTAATATAAACCTAGTAACCAAAGAAGGCAAGATAAATCTCAATGCAGGTGGCGATTACAATGTCAAAGTGGCCGGTAACTATACGCTGGCCGTATCAGGTAACAAACTCGAAACAGTCGAAGGCACAAAGACAAGTAATACTAGTGGCGCCGTTGTTCATAGAGGAAAAACGATAGACCTAAACCCCTAACCAAAAAGCGCTATTGTGGAACTTTTGATAAAGCTAATCTATAAATGCAATAGAGGTACCAAACAATAGCGATACTCTATAAAAATCCTCCAGGAATTTCCGGAAGCTAAAAACTCTTGTCCAGTCTTTCATATAAATATTACTACTATTAGAAAAGGAACAATGACTTTATGATGAAGTATCAAGACCACTCTCTCCCGGCCATATGTACATTTGACGCCGAGAGTATGCACACTTTAAGACAAGACCATATGAAAAAGGAAACTCTTAACATGATTCATATGGAACGCAGATATGGTTACCCCAAATACGAATATACAATGAGCCTTATTAATCTACCTGATTACAGTCTTCCTTGTTATGACTTACCTTTCAAGGGCGGCTTTCGTATGTATTTGGAGGCGAAACAGGATATTATTGACGAGATATGGGGTCAACGATTATATTTAAAGCATGTGTTGTTTTGGCCTATATTACATATCCCTTATCCGGTCGATAACGATAAAGTCAGAAAAATATTAGAAAGGCAATACAATGACGGAGATAGTGTATAATGATGACGGCAAAGAGTTAGTCAGTTTGAGCAGTCAGGCTAAAGAACAACTGGCACAGAAATGTGCTTGGTCCGGTAAGAAGTATATATTGTTATCTGCTAAAGGTGGTGGTTGTGCCGGTTTTAAATATGATTGGTCTTTTATTGATGAGGAAAAAATCGGAAAAAATGACTCTTTGATTCCTCTAAATGCTACGAACCTAACCAATAGTACGAAAGAGTGTTATTTGGTAATAGATAGTATTAGTGAGTTTGCGTTAATGGGAATGAATATAGAATGGAAAGAAGAAATATCTGGTTCGTATATTGAGTTAGTAAATCCAAATGCGAAGAACAGTTGTGGATGTGGCGAATCTTTTAGTGTATAGAATGGTCGCTATTATGAAACATTATACAGAGCATAAATTAAAAATTGATACTGAAAGACTTGGTAAAGAATATCTTGACTTTAAACATCATTTAGGTTTTAGAACAGATAACCCTGCTAATATAGATTTCAATGCTATTTGTATTAATCGTATTCCTGATGATGAACGAAGTATTACAGGTGGTAATGTAAGAGGTCTATATTGGACTTATCCTGATTCAACAAATGTTGAAGAACAAAGATTACCTTTTATCGAAGAAGAAAGATATACTGAAATATGTCCTGAATTTAAAGGTTCATATGTTCACGAAGTATATCAACAATTAACATTAAAATGGAAACTAGGTCGTTGTAGGTTTTTAATGAAACCACCTCGTTCATGTTTATCATGGCATAGAGACCCGGAACCTAGATTGCATATTCCTATTATAACAAATAAAGGTTGTATAATGGTGATTGAGAATGAGGCGTTTCATATGCCAGCTAATGGTAGTGCATATGTAACAAGAAACGATAGATACCATAATTTTTTTAATGGTAGTGAAATTGATAGAGTACATTTAGTTTGTACAGTATTAGGAGAGAAAAGTGAAGATAGAAACGATAGAGAATTTTTTGTCGAAAGAAGAGATAGATAATTTAACTTATGATAATGTTGAAGAGTTTAAATCAAATACAGGCAATCTAAAACTATATTATCAAAAAGAACAACAATCTATTCAGAATAAAATAGAAGCCGTTATTGGACCTTGTAAGGTTCGTAATAAAAAATCAATACAAGTATATGAGTTAAAACAACCATACAGATTACATTGTGATTCTGGTTGGGAGAATGAATACTATTATACTATAATTGTTCCTTTAGATAAACAGCCCCAAGGCGGTTTATATATAATGGAACAATGGGCAGATGAAGCCTGTAGTTTAGATTCTTATTACAGTCAAAATGTTCAGGCTGTATTAACAGAAGAACAAAGAAAAAAGAAGATTATGAAATATGATGACCATATGAAATTGCCAGATACAATAGACTTTGCTCATATAAAAAATAAAACAGGTTTTGTTATTTCAGAATTTGTTGAATATGAATACAACAAAGCAGTTATGTTTCCTTGTCAATATTTTCATTGTAGTCAAAATGTAGAACCATTTACACAAAAGAGAGCATTAACTATTTTTACAAATCAATTAACAACAAGTGAATTGTTGATGAGAGGTTTTGAAGAAGAACAAAAACAAAGGGAATTGGAAGAATGAATATATTATTAACAGGTAGTAGAGGATTTATTGGAAGTCATTTACATGAAAGACTATCTGGTTTGGGACATAATGTTATTGAGTTTGATAATCAAATAGAAAAACCAGTATCATCTATTACATTAAAATTATTAGAAGAAGAGAGAATAGGTTATGTAATACACTTAGCTGCTACGGCAGATGTAAGAAGAAGTATTAAATATCCTAATGAGTATTGGCAAAACAATGTTATGGAAAGTAAAAGACTTTTTGATATTTGTTATGGCGAAGATATACCAGTTTTATATGCTTCATCATCATGTGCTAAACATTGGTATTTAAGTCCGTACGGAACAACCAAGAAAGCTATGGAAGCATTTGCATATCCAGGACAAATCGGTATGAGATTTACAACTGTTTACGGACCAGGTAGTAGACCTAGAATGTTAATCTCTAGGTTAAAAGAAGGCAACATTGATTACATGACAAATCATACTAGAGATTTTATTCATGTGTATGATGTATGTAAAGCAATTATAAAAATTATGGAAAAAGGTGATAAACCAATTTATGATGTCTGTACAGGCGAAGGTTGGAATATTAAAGAATTATGTCATATGGCAGGTTGGGAAGGCCTTGAAGAATCTGTTGGTGATAAATGCGAAGTATTAGATAATGTTTCCAATCCTAGACATTTAAAAGAATTAGGGTGGACACCTGAAGAAAGTTTATTAGATTATCTCGAAATACAACCTAATTAATATGATTGGAAAAACACTAACTTTTATCGTTAGCACATTATTGTTAAACTTTTTTACTATGTTGGTTACCGTTGCAACACTAGCCACAATATTTGATAAAAAGTTTGTAGGCGCTACTGCTTTAGATGAATTCTTTTATTGTATACCTTTATCGGCATTTTTAGTTTGGCGTATGATGAGAAAATTTTAGTTGGCCTGCTCGGCAGGACTCGAACCTGCGACCTACGGTTTAGAAGACCGTTGCTCTAATCCTGCTGAGCTACGAGCAGTTTATCCAATGATTATTTTAAATATAAAGGACCTGTCCATTGAATAGGGTAATTACCCTTTAGAACATTACCTCTTGGTGAGTTTAAAGCAGGTGCATTATAGCCAGCCGCTTTTAGAATATCGCCTTTTACGAAGTGTTTAAAATCTTCTTTTACAATAAAACAAAAAACACCAGTATCTTGTACAATCTTAATGTACTTTTTACCAGGTCTTACAGATGTTTTACTATCCCAAAGTTCAACTTGTTCTTTACAGTAGCCAGTTAATTCTTTGCCACCCATAGTTGACGATTTTTCATAGTCTAGTTTAGCACCAGCCATCAAGTTCTTAATTCCTTCGTCTAGTGTTTTAGCAGTTTGATTTACATTTATCATAGTGTTTTCTCCTTTTTAGTTTATCTGTGGTATACTGAAAATGTGTCAGCGCCATACATATGGCAAAATGATTGAGGTCTGTTATAACCAGGTTTTGAAACACCTCTATATCTGTATCTAATCTTCTTTGCTCTTCTTGAAGCAGATACTTCTTTAAAATATTTTAAATATTTAATTGGTATATTTGAAGCGATACAAGTACCATTATAACTAGATGGTGTCAAGTGTGTAATTAATAGTGGATTTACAACTCTTTCAAATACTTTTCTACGCCTATCTTTTGGTAAAGCTTGCATTATTGATTTCCTTTCATTGTTGCAAAAGTTAAAAAGGCAGATATCATCATAATACCAACCATAATGAAGAATAAAGTCCAGTTCTCGTTTCCGAGACAATGCCCTTTACAATCCTCGATTGCACCAACAGCCATAATTGCTGAAAGTATTGTAGTCATTGAAAAAAATGTGTTCATAGTGTTTCCTTTCTAAATATACATATACTATACCACAGCTAAATGTAGAAAGCAAGCATTATTTTCAAAAAAATGGCGAAAAAAAGCGTTATAAATCAAGGGTTTCTTACTTTTTTTGTTCTACTTTTGTTCTTTTTTGTGAATTCCTGTACTTTTACGACAGAAGATGAGCGAATCGACTGCTCATTTAACCCGGATTACGAAAGAATCGGCGAATCAGCGATGGATTCTATGGATGACATGAAAAGAATCAATTTAAGTCAACTAAAAGCAGCTTGTAATTTTTGATAAATAGTAATAAACGGAGAAATTTCATGGTAAACTGTAAAAATTGTGGCCATTCTTGTCATTGTAACAAAGCTTACGGTCATTGCAGACGAGAAGAGAAAGATGGCGACGGAAAACTTGTAGATTTTATATGTTGTACAAATTGCCGACACGAATTAGACATTTCAGATGAAGTTTTATACGATTAATTGTAATTAAAGAGGATTTATGGCGAAAATGAGAATATTTAAGTTTTGGAATGCTGATGGCGTTGAAAAAGAAGTTGAAAAAATGAGTTTAAAGAAAGCTATCATGGCAGTTCAAAGTAATTTTAAAGATAGAATGATAAGTGTTGAATATATGAGCAAAAAAGGCAAAGAAATGATACATGGTATTCTAATACCTGTTGGAAGAAAAATAAAACAAGAGATAATAAAAGAACGAAGACGAGAAGCGTTAAAAAAATTGCAAGGAAGATAAAATGCCAGCAGTAGCAAGAGGAAATAGTACGGATGCTGTTTCTACAAATCATTTATGTACAGGTACAACTACTACAAATGCTTGTTCACCAAATGTTAGAGCAAATAGTATAGGAATAGTTAGATTTGGTGACGCAGTTACCACACATACATTTCCACCAGTACCGATTTGCCCAAATCACGCTCCTACCATGAGCGCTGGTACTTCTACTACTGTTAGAGTAAATTCACAACCACTAGCTTATGTTGGTTCGCTATATGGCGGCTCTGAAAATATAACGACAGGTTCTAGCAATGTCTTTAGTGGATGATGTATAAATATCCATGATATGGCAAATTATGACGCTTCAAGCAACAATTCAAGTAAAACTGGCAATCGTGTCTTTAGTGATTTAAATTTAGATTTCACTAGAAACGCTGTTACCAATGATATAACTAAAATAAAGGGTGTTGAAGCGGTTAAACGCTCTGTCCGTAATTTAGTAAATACGGCGACATACGAAAGACCATTCCATCCAGAATTAGGTTGTGGTATTAGAGAATTACTATTTGAAAATTTTACACCTATAACTGGAATGTTTATTAGAAGAAAATTAGAAGAAGTAATTACTAATTATGAACCTAGAGCTAGATTAGCAGATTTATCTGTAAGTGAAAAACAAGATAAAAACGCTATAGAGGTAACTATCTCGTTTTATGTTTTAAATATGCCTCAACCGGTTTCAGTAACAACACTATTACAAAGAGTTAGATAAAAATGGCGTCAAATAAATTAACAGTATCAGAATTCGACTTTGATTCAGTCAAAGCAAACTTAAAAACATTTTTAAAACAACAAACAGAATTTCAAGACTTTGATTTTGAAGGTTCTGGTATGTCCATTTTATTAGACTTGTTAGCATACAATACTCACTATCTTGGTTTCAATGCAAACATGATGAGTAATGAATTATATCTTGATAGTGCCGATATAAGAAAAAATATTGTTTCATTAGCAAAGATGATTGGTTATACACCAACATCTTCAAGAAGTCCTGTAGCAGACATAACAATTAAAGTTAATAATGCTTCAGGTACAAGTTTAACACTTTTAAAAGGTACAACTTTTGAAACTACAGTTGACGGAGTTAATTATACTTTTTTACCAAATGCAGATGTAACAATTACGCCAAGTTCAGGTGTTTATGAGTTTAAAAATGTAAAACTTTATGAAGGTACTTTAGCAAGTTTCACTTATACAGTTGATAGTACAGATGTCGACCAAAAATTTATAATTCCAAATAGATTAGTTGATACTACAACTTTAAAAGTAACAGTTCAAGAATCTGCTCAAGATACAACAATTAATACTTACACATTAGCTACAGGTTATACAAACTTGTCTAATATTTCAAAAGCATTCTTTTTACAAGAAACTTCTGACGGAAAATTTGAGATTTATTTTGGTGATGGCGTTATTGGTAAAAAATTAGCAGATGGTAATATTGTAAAAATAGAATACATAATTTCAAATGCAGAAGCAGCTAATGGCGCTTCAAGTTTTTCATTAAAAGGTTCTATTAGCGGATTTTCAGATGTAACGGTAACTGTAAATTCAAATGCAGCTAACGGCGCTAATATTGAATCAAAAGAGTCAATTAGATACAATGCGCCTTTACAATATACTGCTCAAGACAGAGCGGTAACAACCAAAGATTACGAAACACTAACAAAGTCAATTTATCCAAATGCTTTATCAGTTAGTGCATACGGTGGAGAAGATGACGAAACACCGGTTTATGGAACAGTTAAAATTGCAATTAAAGCTGCTAGTGGTTCTACATTAACAGAAACTACAAAGGCAGATATTGTTTCAAGATTAAAAACTTTTAATGTTGCTTCAGTTACACCAGTTATTGTTGACCCGGAAACTACAGACATTTTACTTACATCAAATATTAAATATGACGCTTCGGCAACATCATTAACTGCTGATAGTATTAGAACATCTATTATTGCAACTTTACAAAATTATAATTCTAGTGTATTAAATCAATTTGCTGGTGTTTTCAGATATTCAAAAGTAATTGGTGAAATTGACGATACAGATAATTCTATTGTAAGTAATATTACAACTTTAAAAATTAGAAAATCATTTACACCTGTTTTAAACACATCTTCACAATATAACATTTATTTTAGAAACGCTTTATATAATCCTCATTCAGGACACAATGCAGCTGCTGGTGGTATATTATCATCAACAGGATTTAAAATTGAAGGAGATACAAACGAAATGTTTTTAAATGATGATGGTGCAGGAAACATTAGAAGATTCCATTATGTTTCAGGTGTACAAACATATGATAACCTTTTACAAGGTACAATAGATTATACTACAGGTGCAATTGTCATTAACTCATTAAATATAGAAAGTGTTTCAAATATAAGAGGAGCGGCCGCTACTCAACCAGAAATAACAGTAACACCAAACAGTAATGATATAGTTCCAGTTAGAGACCAAATTATTAACATAGATACTGCCAACTCTTCAATTACTGTAACAGCTGATTCATTTGTTGGTGGTTCTGCTGACGCTGGTGTTGGTTATACGACAACATCTAGTTATTAAGGAAATAAAAGATGAAGTTTGATAATAAACTATCAAATCTACTAGGTTCACAAATCCCGGAGTTTGCTGTTGAAGAACATCCAAAGTTTATGGAGTTCGTCAAGACTTACTATCAATTTATGGAATCAGCAAAGCTGACCGTAAGTGATGTACAAACTACAGATGGTATTTTACTAGAAACAGAAACTAACCAAGAAAACTCCTTACTATTAGATGGTTCAAGACTTGCTACTGATAGAACACCATTAGATACAGGCGATAAACTTTTACAAGAAAGTTCTGTTTATGGAAAATTTCAATTTGGTGAAATTATAAAAGGTGAAACATCAAAAGCACAAGCAACTATTCTAGGTGTTGATATTATAAACGGTACTACAGGCGGTTGTCTTTTCATATCAGCACAAAATAAATTTATATCAGGAGAGGTAATTACAGGTCAAACTTCAAATGCTTCTGCTACATTAGGTACATATCAACCAAATCCTGTAAATAATATTCAAGACTTAATTAACTTTAGAGACCCGGACGGGGCTATTGATAGATTTCTTTCAAACTTTAGAGAAGAGTTTTTAAAAACAGTTCCAGAAAGTTTAGATTCAGGAGTTGATAAAAGAAAACTTATTAAAAATATTAGGTCAATGTATCGAGCAAAAGGTACTCAAGCAGGCCATGAATTATTTTTTAGATTGTTATTTGGAGAAGAATCAGAAACATTATATCCTAGAGAAAATCTTTTAAAGCCTTCTGACGGTAAATTTACTACAAACAAAATTTTAAGAACGGTTAGTCCTATCGGAGAACCTACAGATTTAATTGGTAGGTCAATTCAAGGTGCAACATCACTAGCAACTGCTACTGTAGAGAATGTATTTAAATTCCAAATAGGTGCTGATTCAGTTTCAGAATTTATTTTAAATGGTGATACTATTGTTGGCACATTTCAAATTGGCGAAATAATCCAAGGTCAAAAAGAAACTACAGATGATGTTTTTATAAAATCTACAATTACAGGTGTTTTATCTACTGAAACAATTACCAATGATGGTGCATTATACACAAATACAGATTCAGTATCAGTAACAGGTGGTGGTACAGGTGCATTAATTCAAGTTGATGGTGTTGGTTCAGGTCCTATATCGGAAGTTATTTTAGATAATAGAGGTGCTAACTATCAAATTGGTGACTCTTTAGTATTTACAAATACAAATACAGATGGTGCTGGCGCTGCCGGTTTTGTTGCAGTAGTTGGTGGTGCAATGAATTTAGAAGACGGCACACTTAATACAGCAGAAACGGAAGACCATATTCTTTTAGAAGAAGGTACAACTCAATTTGATTTATATTCAGGTCAAAAAATTGTACAAGAATCTTTAACTTCAAATACTGGAGAAATTACAGATTTATTCTTTACATCAAAAGGTGGTAATTATACTTCATTGCCTACAGTTGTAGTAAACAGTTCAACTGGTGAAAATGCTGTACTTAAAGTTTTTGGTGATGAAATTGGTACAGTTAAAAATATTAAAGTTATTGAACAAGGTATTGCTCACCAAAATGCTCCATCTCCGTCAGTTGTATTTACTCAAAACTTAATTGTAGGAAATATTAGTGGTACTTTTGTAAATAACGAAACTATAACAGGCACATCTTCTAGCAAAACAGGTAAAGTTGTTTCTTTTGATTTAACAAGAGGTTTATTAGTTGTTTCAGGTGTTGATGGTACTTTTACTTTAAATGAACAAATAACAGGTACAACATCTAACGCAACTGCCAATATCAGAAAATTTAATGTTGCAACTGCTACCTTTGGTGTAACTTCTGTAACAGATACAGATGGTTCATTTGTAAACGAAGATGGTTTCTTATCTGAAACAACAATGAAGATACAAGATAGTTTATACTATCAAGAATTTTCTTATGTACTTAAAGTTGGTTCTTCAATCAATACTTGGAGAGACGCATTTAAATCCACAATGCACACAGCAGGTTTTTACTTTTCAGGACAAGTTTCGGTACAAAATAGAATTGACGCAAAAGTTAAATTCCCAATTACAGGTCAAGTATCAGGTGCTGTAGATACTCCACTATTCTCTATTATGAATACTCTATTTACTACAGTATTCGGTAGAAGATTAGGAACAGGTTCAGACGGTACTTCATTAAGAGCAAAAGCACATGAATCAGGAAAAGTAGATTTTGATACTTCAACATTATCTCCATTTAGTAATACTACTAGAGATTTGACTTTAAGGTCAGGTATAGATATAGAATACACATCAAGAGTTAGAAATTTATTTGCAGACCAAACTGGCGTTGTACATGATGTTAGACAAGGTTATGCTTTTGCAGGTCCAAGATTTAAGTCAGTAAATAGAGAGGCACTACGAGCTTATTCTACTACTGGTACTGGTTACACTTTTGAAGAATTAAGTAAACAATTAATTCATAGTACAAGAACAGGTTTAGATGGTCAACCTGGTATTATGATTGCAACACTAAACGATAATGGTATGGAAAATTTAAAGATGAATTTAAATGTTCCAGCAGAAATAGGAACAAATAAAGCGTTCTTTTCTAACACCATTACAAAATTCGATAGTAACTCATTGACATTTGATAAAACAACCGAATAAGGCGTATAAATATAGTAAAGAAGAGAGCAATTAATGGCAAAACAAACAATAAATCTAGGTACTAACCCCAATGACGGAACAGGTTCTAACCTCCGTGCTGGTGGTTTAATAGTAAACAACAACTTTAATGAATTATACACGGCATTAGGTGACGGCTCTGCTTTAAACATATCAACTGCTAGTGCAAGTACAGATAATGTATTGAAATGGAACGGTTCTTCTTTTGTACCTGGTGCTTTAGCACTAGAATTATCTGCCGATAGTACACCTCAATTAGGTGGTAATTTAGATATTAATGGTAATTCAATTGTTTCAACATCAAATGGAAATATTGCAATTACACCAAACGGTTCAGGTAAAGTTATACTTGACGGTCTATCACATCCAACAGCAGATGGTTCTGCTGGCCAATTTTTAAAAACAGATGGTTCAGGAAACTTATCGTTTTCTACAGTAACCTCTACATTTACATTAGCTGCTGATAGTGGTTCAAATGATACTTTTGCTACAGGCGAAACTTTTACAGTTGCAGGTGGAACAGGTATTACAACAACAGTTTCAAATAATCAGATTTCAGTTGGTTTAACTTCTGGTAATGCCAACTCATTTTTTAAAATAGAAGATACATCTTCAACCCAAGAAACAGTAAATCTTGGAGAAACTTTACAAATAATTGGTGGTCCTGGTATTACAACACAGGTTGGTGGTAATGAGATTAATATTAATCTTGACGCATTAACAAATGCTAACTTATCAGGTAGTGCAGCTATTTCAAATGCAAACTTAGCCAATTCAGCAGTTACGCTTGGTAATACTTCTGTAAGTTTAGGTGCAACAGCAGCTACTTTAAATAACTTATCAATTACTGGTACAGGTACTATTGATAGTACAGGTCAATCAAATAAAATTAGATTTCAATTTGCTAACTTCGCTTCATTACCTAACTCAACAAACTATGAAGGAATGTTTGCAACAACATTAAACGATTACAAAGCTTACTTTGCAGAATCAGATTCTTGGATTCAAATACTTTCAGAAAACTCATCAATTGGTTTACATAGTGATGTTGATGTTACTACATCAGCTCCTGCTTTAGACCAAGTATTAGGATGGAATTCTGCTCAAGGAGAATGGGAACCTCACAATGTTGCTACTTTATCAACAGCAGGTAAAAGTTCGGCTCAAGTTTTAAAAGTATCAGCTAACGGTTCAAGTGCATATAGATTTACTTCACACTACGGTACTACAGACAATCCTACTCTTTATACTTTTCAAGGTCAAACAATTGCATTTGATTTAGATGATTTAGGTGGTTCACATCCATTTGCTTTACAAACATCAAGTGGTGCTTACAATTCAGGTAATAGAATTACTACAGGATTAACCCATGTAGCAACAAACGGAACAATTACAACTGGAGTATCTGCTCAAGGTAAAACTTCAGGTGTATTATACTTTGAAGTACCAATTGCTCAAGCAACAATCTATTATGTTTGTACTTCTCATAGTGCTATGGCAGGTACTTTAACAGTTTCATCAAAAACAGGTGCTTCAGCAACTGTTAACGGTGTTGATATAGATTTCCAAGGCGCAGACCCACAGGATGTTGGTTACCTAGGATTTAGGTCACCAGATGACGGAGTTATTAAATCAATTGCAGTTACAGTTGGAACAAAAACAACTGAACATTACCATCATGGTACAGGTTCAGCAAGTGGTTACTTTTTAGACGGACATGAATCACCTGCTTTAGTTTTGGCACCAGGTAAATATAAATTTGACCAATCAGATAGTACAAATACAGGACACCCATTATTATTTTATAGTTCATGGGATAAATCAAGATTAATTTCTACAGGCGTAACAACAAGTGGTACACCAGGTAGTGCAGGTGCTCACACTACACTAGAAATAGACGGCGATACACCATCACCTTTATTTTATCAATGTTCAGCTCATGCTTATATGGGTCATTTAGTTGAATGTCTTGGTGCAAAAAGAAGAAAATTAAGTAATACTACAGATAAAACAAATTCAGGTAACGGTTCTGCTACGACAGTAACTTGTTTAGGTGGGACAACTGTAGATGATGTGTTAGTATTTGTAAATGGTATTTGTTTAGTACCAACAGATGACTACACAATTTCAGGAACAACATTAACATTTCAAGTTGCTCCGGCAAACGGAGCTGAAATAGTATTAAGGTATCTAGGAGTCTAATATGGGAGCAATAACAAGAAGAATCGCAAATAACTTAACGCTAGGTTCAGGTAGAGTATTGTTAAATACAACAACAATTACCTCTGATACTGCTACTCTTAATTTTGATAATACTCTTATTACAGCGACTTATGGAATATATGAAGTTTTTATTGAATATATGTCGTCAGCAAATGGTACAGCAACAGATGGTCATTTTCAATTATCACCAGATAACGGCAGTAACTTTTCAACATCAATAGACCAGATGTCTCATAGAGAAAGACAAGATGACAATTCTTCAGGTGGAAATGTTTTTGATATTGCTTCAAAAGACGACCAAGCAGTTAGGATTTTTTCTGGTACGGAAGATAACCTACCAAATATTGGTGTAGGATTAATTACGGTTTTTAGTCCTATGAAAAGTGATAGTCATACTTTAGTTACTCATACAACTTGTAATGATGTACCAGGTAGTTCTGATAATATAAGAAACCACTTTGGTGTTGCTAGAGACGATAACGCTCAAGCTATTAACTATTTTAGACTTAAATTTGCTGCTGGAGATATACAAAAAGCACAAGTCAAATTATATGGAGTATTATAATGCCTAGAAATATTACAATAAACGGTGTTACAAGACAGATGACAGACGCTGAAGAGGCAACTCTAAACGCTGAAGAAACAGCATGGAATAATGCAGCTTTAGATAGAGCGTTACAAGAATTAAGAGATATAAGAAACGGTAAACTTGCAGAAACGGATTATCTAGGTAATTCAGATATAACAATGAATTCTGATATGACGACTTATAGACAAAATTTAAGAGACTTACCAGATGGACTTGATACAGTAGAAAAAGTAAACAATGTAACTTGGCCAACCAAACCGTAATGAAACTTGTATAAATATAGTAAAGGATAAAATATAAAGATATGCCAGCAATTATAACATCAAAATTCAGAATTCACAATAGTGAACAGTTTTCAGAATCATTTTCTGAATCAGCTTCAAATAACTATTATCTAGGAATTGGTAGACCACAAGGTTTTACTACTTCTACTAGACCAGATGGTCGTACAGAAAACGAAGGAACAGATACAACTCCTGTTACTCCGGTTGACGATACAGTTGAAGAGTTTTACTCTTATGATGATATGTTGGCTGCTAAAAAAATTACAAGTTCAGATGTTTCTTTTGTAATACCAAGAAGAAACTGGACAACAGGTACAGTTTACGATTACTACAGACACGATTACGGAAGAAGAGTAACAGGAACAACTACAGCTCAGGTAGCAACTTCAAGTGCAACAACTTTGATGGATTCTACTTTTTATGTATTAACAGCTGCTAGAAATGTTTACAAATGTTTAGATAACAATGGTGGTGCAACTTCAACAGTTGAACCAACTGGTACATCACCTACAAACATTTTATCAACAGGAGACGGATATAAGTGGAAATTTATGTACACATTATCTGCTTCTCAACAATCTAACTTCCTTTCTACAGATTTTATGGCAGTTGCTACAGACTCTACAGTTTCGGCGGCCGCTGTTGACGGTGCAATTAACATTGTAAAAGTTAAATCAGTTGGTACTGGTGGTACAGACGGAACACATACAAGTATTGCAATTAGAGGAGACGGTTCAAGTGGTACTGTTTCAGTTACAATTGCTTCAGGTATTATTACGGGTGTTACGGTAACCAATAAAGGTTCAGGATATACTTTTGGATATATTAGACTTGCAGATATTAATAGTGCAGGTGCTGGTTCATTAACAGGTGCAGAATTAGATTGTATCATTGAACCAAAAGGTGGTCATGGTAAAAATGCAGTTGAAGAATTAGGTGGATTTTTTGTTATGATGAATGTAAACCTAGAAGGTGCTGAATCAGGTTCTTCTGGAGACTTTACAACTTCAAATGATTTTAGAAGAATTATGTTAATTAGAGACCCACTT
>VTLG01000258.1_pt1 | contig 15787 bp, 37 predicted proteins | sample 4694571 | NCBI WGS metagenome assembly VTLG01 (sample SAMN12604809, study PRJNA352737) | marine metagenome | biome: ENVO:00000447; feature: ENVO:00000209|ENVO:00000569|ENVO:01000036; material: ENVO:00002151; isolation source: viral sequences binned using virsorter ...
ACCAACCGCATCGTTCATATGATCGAATCCCTCCTCCTTGTCAGGAATATTAGTATTTTCCTTATATACTTGTCGTTGTAAACCTTTTAATATAGTTTTACAAGAATTGCTAACAAAAATATGTCTTTGCCCATTAGAATCTTTTAATCTTGAATTTACATTATTAACTCTATCTCTAATAGCTGAATGCTTTAGTTTTGCTTTAACATTAAAACCAGCGTTCTGAAGAATAGATAAGTCAGTTTTACCTCCAGCAGATGTCTTACGTTGTCTACAAGCTGGATCAGGATATATAAATATTGGTATTTTAGAACCATATCTATCTCTTATTTCCTGGCACATTTCATCAGTATTAGAGCCATAAATTACTATCTCATCTACAAATATAATTTTATCTTTTACAAAATGAGAAACACAAGCTGACATTGGATCTACGTTAAAGTCTAATCCTATATGTAATGGTCTTGTAAAATCTAAATGTTGTTCCACCACACTTTCTACAGGATGAAAATTATAATAAACTTGTCCAGCATAATTCTCAAACGTTCCCTCAAACTCTTGTCTAAAGGTTCTAATATCAATATCTTGTTTAGCTTGATCTAATTCTTCTTTTGATACCATTCCTCCTTGTAAAGTTGTATATTGAAAACTATCCCATTCTTTTGGATCTTGAGTTCCTTTTAAAAACATTTCATATGACCAGTTACCAAAGCCACGTGGAGTACCACACATTAAAACTCGGCCCTGAGTGTCGCTAACACTAGCTCTTAAAACTTCAAACCAGGTACGTTTATCTATATCTGCAAACTCATCTAATACTAAAAAATTTAAACCACTACCTCGTAAGGCATCAAAGTTTTCTGCACCTTTCAATGCAATAATACTATTTGTTTTTCTAATTCTAATAGTAAGAGTTGTTTCGTTTATATCCTCAATCCAATTATATTTAGAAAGCATTTGTTTAAGATCACTCCAACATATCTCTTTAGCCATTTTAAAGGTGGGAGCTACATACCATATAACCTGGTTAGGTCTTGAGGCCTGTTTCATCATTTCTATAATAGTTAAATAGGTCTTACCAAAACGACGACCTGATATTAATACTCTAAACCTTTTATTTGATGATGATACTTGATACTGCGGTTTTGTTAGATTGACTTTCATGACATCCAAATCTTATATAAATATTAAATTTATTAACATCTTCTCGGCCAAGTTCTACTATTTTATTATAAGACTTTTGATAACCATCCAACATACAATCATATGCATCCTTATATTCCACCTCTGATTGAAAAGGAGGCAAACATGAAGTTTGACCATTGATAACTGAACATAATACTAACGATAATAAAAATTTCATTTCTTTTTTCTTTTTGCATAATACTTTCTATGAGTTTGTACTCTCCACGACCAGTGGAATATAGTCCTCGATATTTTTTCTATAAAAACTAAAAACCAATCTATCATAGTAATACTCATAAATTATTTTATTATCCTTAATATTTTTTTTTGACCCATATATATTTCAGTTTCAGCATTTACCTTTTTACAACTAAACCTAACTGATTGAGGGTTAACTTCACGTTCTGCAATCCTTTTAGATTTTAAACAATCACTCATTTTATCTTTATAAGTATGTTCAACTATATCGCCATTTAAAATCATTAACAAAGCTACACACAACTCAGTGATCTTTTCCATTTGCTCTTACCTTATCTTTTAATTTTTCAAGATCAGATAATAATCTATCTACATCCTTTTGTAATCTTGTTATGTTTGTGGCATTATGTCTTGACTCCTTAAGCTCATCTTGAATATCCTCTATATCGTTTATAGCATCCTCGATAAGTAAAAATTGTTCCGCATCCGCTGGTAGTGATCCAAGCTCTCCACGAGGCCACTTAATAGAAAACTCAACTGCCTTTTCTAAATCTTTATGCATAAGTTTACTATCTGACTCAAGTATATTTAGCCTTTCAACAATACCAAAATAGGCCCAAACACCAATAGCAACCGCAGTAACGATTGATATAAGATTTTTAAGCGGCATAGATATACCAGTGTTCTCTGATACAGATATTTTTTTCATAGCTTAGATCCTTTCCTCCAGGCCCTTATACTCCAAAAAGCTGGACTCAATGATTTTTGACCACGCACCTTTGCAAGTATAGGTCTAAACCTCGCAAAAAACATACGTTGCCTTACAGGGTTATTTCTTTTTATAGAAAGGTTAGGATCACCAAATCTAACAACATTTACTTTGCCTGTTGCCTTATTACGAACATAAACACCAAACTTTTTAGATCTTCCAGGAGTTCTAAAAGGTTTATTTAATTTAACTGATCTGCCTTTGAATTTTGCCATGTAAAGTAAATAACACTTATCATCTACAAATGCACCCAAAAAGATAACCGCTACCATCATTCATTACATGGAGGTTTATACTTTCAACATATCCTGTTAGTTTGAGTCTTAAAATATCACAAACATCAAAACAAGTAGCTTCACTTAAAATTTCAATACCTTCTAATATTTCTTTTGTAACAGGAACTAACTGATACAAACCATCATTTAAAATTATAAGTTCCATTATCTATTAAAGAATCTACGTCGCCATTGATTGCACACATATATATCCTTTACACCAAAACTTTTAAATACATTACAAAACGATCTTTTATTACTATACTGACCACAATTTCCACAAGCCTCCGCACCTACTGACTTTCTAAAGTCTTGAGGTAGTCTAAAGTCTATCATCTCACCATTTGGATAAAAGTTTGATCGTTTCATCTTCCCTGACCTCTATAACGTTTTCTTTTAAATTCTTTTGTATTTTTATTAGGGTTCTTTGTATGTCTACCAGGTCGCTTTTTTCTAGTACGTTTATGATAAGTATTTACACCAAAGGTATTTCTTTTAGCCATCTACAATCTCTGCATCTGCCTCTATAATCAATGGAAGAGGCTCGGTTATAGTTTCATTAACAGTTCGTTCTTTCATTCCAAGCTCGTTCTTCGATAACCATATTTGCATATGAGTATTGTCTTTTTTAATTGCCTTATCCCACATTTTTTTTCTTAAACTAGCTTTACCTTTGTTTTTAAAGCGGTCTATAATTTCGGCATAATTACGTTGTAAGGTTCTTGCAGATACTCCTACAACAGATGCGATCTCTTCTTGAGTACAACCAATTGATGCCAGGTTTCCTACAATATCTAAATCAATATTTATTTTAGGTCTGCCAAGTGCTTTGTGGCTAGATTGTGTTCCTCTCATATTTTTGTCGCTTTTGCGTTTGCCCATTGTTCCCATCTTTTTATTATAACATCACAATATATAGGGTCTAGTTCTATTCCATAACATATACGTTGTAGTTTTTCACAGGCAATCAAAGTAGAGCCTGATCCTAAAAAAGAGTCTAAAACTATATCCTCTTGTTTTGTAGAGTTGTTTATAAGATAACTTATAAGTTTAACAGGCTTCATAGTAGGATGTAGTTTTGATGAGGTTGGCCTTTCAAAATTTAAAATAGTAGTTTGTTTTCGATCAGAGTACCAGGTATGAGACGCACCCTCTTTCCATCCATATAAGCAAGGTTCATGTTGCCATTGATAATCCTGTCGGCCCATAACCATAGTATTTTTAGACCATATAAGAGTTTGTCTAAGTTTTAAGTTTGCATCATTAACTGCTAGTCTAAATAGTAATCCCTCACTATCAGAATGCCATATATAAAAAGATCCACCAAGTTTTAAGTATTCAGTAGAATTTATAAAAGCATTTTTTAAGAACTCTTGGAACTGATCATCACTTTGTTTATCGTTTTGTATAGTAAGAGCATCTTTAGTTTTGCCTACATATGCTACATTGTAAGGAGGATCTGTTAAATATAAATCAACCTTTTTATCTAATAATAGTTTTTGGTAGGTTTCAGGCAGAGTACTATCACCACAAATTATTCTATGATTGCCAAGTTGCCAAATATCGCCAGGTTTTGTTATAGGTTCTTCAGGTGCTTCAGGAACTTCATCATCATCTGTGTTTCCTTGTTTTTCCTGGAATAGTAACTCATCTATCTCAGGTTTATTCATTCCTGTTAACTCTAGATTAAAATCTTTCATTTCTAAATCTTTTATCTCTAAGGCCAATAGTTCATCATCCCACTCAGCTTCCTCATTGGTTCTATTATCAGCTATACGATAAGCGTTGATTTGTTCTTTTGTAAGGTTATTTATTTTAGTTATAGGAACTGTACTATAACCTAATTTCCTGGAGGCTTGATACCTTGTGTGGCCCACAACAATAGTATTATTACCATCTACTACGATTGGTTGCCTAAATCCAAACTCTTTAAGAGATTGGGCCACCTTTTCTATTGCTTTTGGTGTAAGTTTTCGAGGATTGTTAGAATAAGGTTTTAATAGATTAATATCTATATTTTCAACAATCATTGCTATTCTTCTATCTTTTTCATTGAAATAATGCAACCTTTCGGAAAGACATTTCTATCGCTAAATAACTCCTCATTTTCTTCATACGATGCAAACGTTCTAATATACTTTTTATCTTTCTCAAATAGATAAGCTCTAGTAATCATAACACTTGGTAAAAAACCTAAAAACTCATGTGGTGTAGCATGGCCTCCATCACTAGTTATATCAATCCATCGGATTTCATAAAAATAGTATTTTTTCTTTTTAATAACACAATGTTTATATTTCGATTTCTTTTTTCTTCTCATCTTTTAATTTACCTTTACCTTCGCAATCATCACACCTTGCATGAGTCTCTTCTTTTGTTAACGCATAATCAACTCTATAAAAGCCATGACCTTTACAAGTTGGACATTCTATATTTCTATCTCTGGGACATCCTTCCATTTATGTTTCCTGTATTTTTTACCATTTCTAATTATAATTTGCTCGTGACCCCATTCGCTTATAACCTTATACCCCTTATCCCCATCCTTTGCTGAACCTATAATATTAGTTTCATTACTTAGATTGTTACTTAGTAATGCACTCGAGGTGGTCTTGTACTGGTCAGGTGTTAAATCGTATTGCTGAAATTTATCGTAATTTACTATCGAAATGATCGAAACAGATTTATAAGGGTGGTTATGGTCAGGTTTAGTAGTGGCTATTCTTACGTCAATCATCTTCTTACGTTTCAACCTCAAGATGAAAGACCGCATAGATGAATAAGCCATTTTCCATATTTTAGCATTTTTTCTAATTGGAAAAATTAACTCGCCACGTTTTACAAATACAGGGTTTTCCATAAACTTAAGTTCCTTATCTCTATGACTTGCATTTGATACCATGTACAACCAAACTCCACGTTCAATATGATTTTTAAAAGCTGGATGATTCCATATAGATCTGAAAGCTAAAAAATATCCTGCTCTATAACTCATCGAACTGTCCGCTATTAGGTGTGTTGTTAGAAATGTCAGAAAAAAAATCTTCCATCTTTTCTTTTTCAACTAAACCTTTTTTGACTTTTTTTAGTAATTCTTTTTCTGTTCCAAAGGTACGTTCGAATTGAGCTTTACCTAAATGAACAGATACTTTACCTAATCTATGATGATTTGGACACAAGGGAATTACATCAAAGTGAGAACTTCTTAAACCTAATCCTGTATGTTTTCTTGGATGATGAAGCTCTGCTGGTTGGCCACAACAAATGCAACCTAAATCAGCAACTCTGCTCATGTAGTCTCGTTCAGATTTGGTTTTGTATTTTGCCATAATTTACCTTGAGTCGGATTATCTTCCTTATAAGGCTTCCAATCGAAATCTACTAGTCTATATTTTTGTTTAGAGTTAAATTTTGATTGTATTATGGTCTCAGTATATTGTTTGGCCTTTTTTAGATTATCGTAAGGAATTATCATAAACTCCTTGCCATGCGTTATACCCAAAGATTGCTTGGTTCTAAGTGCCTTTTTGTAGACATAATCTCTTACAGATACCTTTCCAAGCCATATTTTAGTCACTTCTACTTTTATCATTTTTACCTTTCTGGTGGGCCTCTTGAATTAAGGCCCACACTAACTAAAAAAGGATAAAATGAAAAAACTAACTAAAAAGTTTCCTTCGACTCAGTAATATCCTTTTTTAATTCTTTTAACAATAATTAAATTTTTTTCAATTAAATAAGGCAATATACAACCTAAATTTGTATAATATGCCTAAAAACCGCATAAAACCTAACTTATTTATCCACTTTTTATACAACTGATATGCTTGATTTTATAATGCAACTCCTATATGAGTTGGTTATGGATAATAAAAAACTAACAAAAAAAGGAGGCCAAATGGCTATGGTTGGAGCAAAAGCAAAACTGCAAAGGGAATGGGATCAACTCAATAAAGAGTTTGCTTCTTATCAAGAAGAACTTTATGGAGTAAAAAAATATTTCGATCCTTTTGGAGGATACGATCAACTTGGATTCAAAGGCGATCCAATATCAATGAAATATAACCGAACTCAAAGTATATTATATGCTACATATCGATTATTACGATTGATTATGGATTTGAACGATGATTTCAAATATTCACAAAATTACAACTCAAGTATTGGTAAAGCAGATCTTGAAATTATAAAGAGGTCTCATGTTTAAAGTTGTATCTATATTTAAAGGGAAGGCCAAAGACTGGCCTTCCTATTTTAAAAAAAAATTTGGTTCATATGGGCCAAATGCAACGTTGATTGACGTTGTAAACAAAAACAAAGCGAGGGTTTATGATATTAAACACTACCAAAAACCTCAAACAAAATAAAAAGTATTTTAAAATTATATCACAGATTAAAAATACTGAGGAAAAGCTAAAGGAACTTAAAGAAAAGAAAAAAGTCCAGGCTTTAAAATTGTTTGACGTAAAAGTAATGACATAAACTAAAAAGAGAGGATAAATGATAAAAAGGATAATTTGTATAGGGGTCTTTGTGACCTTACTGCAAAGTTGCAGTACATATACACCATTAGTAGATACAAAGGGTCGTTCTAAATTTGATTTAAGTAATGCAAGTGAAATATCAAATGACTTGATACTTTGTGAAAAACTTGCAGATAACAACACCACATTTTTTAGTAATATGAATTTTTGGATTTTAAGTCCAAGAGCTGAGTCTCAATACACAGATATTTATAGAAAATGTATGGAGGGAAGAAACCACCAGGTTTTAAATTAAGGAGTAAAAAATGAAAAAAACTAAATGGTATAGTAAACTTAGTAAAAAAGAAGTTGCAGAGCAAAACGTAAATTTACAAGGACAAGTTAAAAAACTTAAAGAAGAAGTCTTGTACCATAAAGGAACTTTTGAATCTGTAAAAGAAGATTTATTTAATCATCAACATAAAAACAAAACTTTAAGATTAGAAATAAAAGACCTTGAGTTTGCTAATCTTGAGGAAAAAGTTTTTTTATTAGAAAAAATTATTAGACTTCATGAAGATAGAAGTCAAAATACAAGTCCATATACAAATGGAGTTTCTACTATTACAACTTAAGGAGGATAAGTGAGAGGTAAACTAAAAGTAACTAAAAAAAATTTAATTGATGTACGAGAGTCTATGTCAAAAGCTAGACAAGTCTATCATTTAAATACAAAGGACAGGGATAACTTTCATAAGTTGCTTGGTAAACGTATCAAGTTTGCTAGACTCTGTAACAATAAGACTCAAACAAAAGTTGGAAGAGCTTTAAACGTAAGTTTTCAGCAAATTCAAAAGTATGAGAAAGGTGATAATGAAATTAAAGCATTTGATTTATTTAGAGTCGCAAACTTTTTAGGAACGACTGTCAAATGGCTTTTAAAACCAGCAAAACATCAGGAGGATAGATGAGACAACAACTAACTAATAAACTAAATAATACCATAGAATATGACTCAAATGCAAAGGGTTATAGATACTATGTAGACGGAAATCCAAAATCTAGTGTAACGACTGTTATTGGAAAATACAAAGATACAGGAGCTTTTTCATTTAGAAAACGAGACAAATGTTTAATTGCTCTTAAAAACAAACTTTTAAGTCAAGAAAAACCTTTAGATGAGGTCAACCAATTGTTAGAGGATATAAAACGTGAGGGCCAAAAACTAGAGGAGGTAGATATGAATATCGGATCAAATATGCACGAGTTCATAGAGCTTTACTTAAAAGATAAAAAACCACCAGCATTGTCTAATGAACAACCACTACAACGAATGCAACAATTATTTATGGAGTGGTGGCCAAAGCAAAACTTTATTGTAAAGGCAATTGAATTACCCCTTTATAGTAAAAAATATGACAGAGCTGGGTGTTTAGATATATTAGTCACAAAAGAAAATTGGAATGGTAAACTTGCTTTAATGGATTTTAAAACAAGTAAAGACTTCTATTCAGATCAACCAACACAACTAGTGACTTATAAATCGTTTTTGGAAGAGTCTACTGATTACAAAATATCAAAACTTGCAATTGTAAACATTCCAAAAGACCCAAATAAAAAAATATCAATGTGGGCCTTAAATATGAAAGATGAAAAAAAATATTTTAAAGCCTTTAGGTGTGCAATGTACCTTGAAAAGATTGATAAATTTTTTAACAAACAAAAAAAAGAGTATAAAAAAAAGGAGGGCAGAAATGTCTAATTTTCAAAACAAAAGCAAACCGCCATATGTAGGTTGTAAGTCTAACACTATATATCCTACAGGGCAAAAACCACCTATTCCAACATTTAGGAGGAAAATAACAGAGATAGTTTATACTTGCTCTATTACTAAGAGAAAGTTTAAACCTTCACAAATGCCGATGGATTGGTTCAACCAACCACAAGTTCAGCAATTTGTAAAACAAGGTTGGGAAATGGAAAAGCAATATACAATTCAAGAGCCTTTTCAAACTCCTAAATATGGAGAGAACATAGAACTAATTGAAACTTTTAGATTAGTTAAACCATATCAAAAAAGAGGTAATTTAGTTGCTGGGTTTAAAAGTGTAGCAGAGTCTATACCTACAATGCCTGTTCAAGAGTTTGCACCTGAAAATGCTAAACCAGTGACTATGGAGGATTATAAAAATATGGAAAGTATGGATGATAAACTTCCAAGAGAACCAGGAGAGGAGGATGATTGGGATGAGCAATTCTGAAGATTACTTACATCTTGATAGAACTAATCTCATGAATGAGTTGCGAGACTTGTCTGCAAAGTATAATCAAACATATGCAATTCAATTACAAACAGAAACAAGAACCAAAGAGTTAAACGCTGGGTTGTTTATAAAATATAAAACAGGCCAGGAAAAAATATCTGTTAAAGAAATTGAAGCAAAAATTATATTAGATCCGCATATGGCCCAGCAAAGGTTAAAAGACGATGAGGCTAAAAAAAACTATTTGAAAGCTAAAACCGACTATAATAATATGCTGACCGAAATATCTCTTTTACAAAGTGAGCTTAAAAGAGAATTACAATTAATGGGTAAGGAGAGATAATGTTATATTTTGGAAAAACAAAATCTGATTGGAAAGCAATCGAACTCCAATATAGACGTGAGTGGATTTGCTTTGTAGCTGGGTTTATATTAGGAGCAATTATATTTTAGTGCCTTGTAATATTATAAGGTTCTAAATCATCATTCTTATTGATTGGCCTGTAAGTGATTTCATAATCTAATAGATACAGGCCACTCTCTTCAAAATTTCTTAAAATTTTTTCTTTATGTTCAAAGTTTGGATATTGATCTACAAAGGATATAGAAACTGCTTTACCAAGAGGTTCGTTTTCCTCTGAAGGTGCAAAAAAGAATTGTGCGTCTACAAATATAAAATCATCCATAGACATTATTAACATATAATAGACTTTAGGTAATTATTTTTTTTTGAAGGTATTTACACCTCGAATACCAAGTATTGTACTAAAAGCACCTATAACTAATCCTTGATACCAATATGGAAGGTTCTCAAATTTCATAAAAAAATAGTCGACTCGTTCTTGTAAAGCCTGGTCACCAAAAAATACAGAATATGCCAAAATCAACAAAGGCAACGAGAGTAAAATTAAACAGAACTCATCCTTAAAATCTGACTCTTGTCTTTTGTGTACTATTTTCTGTAGCTCGACCTCACCAGCTACTGCTCTCTCTAAATGCTTGACCTCTGCTTCACTTTCTAAAAGTTTTGCACGTTTTTTGTTTTTATATATCTCTGCTCCTGTTTTAAGAGCTAATCTACCTAAAGTGAACCACATTTTAACTCCAAAGCTAATTGACAATAGTGAATGATTTTTTCATATCGTTCACGATTGGACTCGTAATCTTTTTTTCTTACTGCATATTTCACAATATTACCATCTATAAAATCTAGCTTGTGGGCCACTATTAGCTCAATAGGGTCTATTTTTGTATTTTTGTAATGAGAGCCACCTATTTGCTTATCTAGTGCTGAACCCCTCTTAAAAGCTCTTATTTTGCCTTTAACGACCTTTTTTTCATCGACCTTATCTGTCATACAATCTTTTTAATCCATCTGCCTTTATTGTTCAATACCATAGGCAAAAGACGTGGGATTCCATCTATAATAACTCCACAACCTACGATAAACCTTGTTTTATGGTTTTTTGAATAAGCAAAGGCTAAATTTTTTTGATTAATAAGGCATCCTACATTCATGGCCCAAAACAATCGATCAGGGTTGGCCCAATATTTAATAGTAAACGCAGTATGATAATGGCCCTGAACCGCTGACATCCCCATAGTTTGAGATACCTTTAAAACATCTGCTGATCTACCATGAGTAAAAAAGCATTTCTCACCATTCGATAATGTAATAGTTAAATCATCAACCCACTTCCATTTTTTAGTTCCTAAAAAGTCCCCATAGTCCTTTAAGAATTGTCTACTCATACCAAACTTAACTGCACGTCTATAAACTAAACTAGAATGATTAGAGTCTACCTCTATAAGTTTTGGAAACATAGACTCAAGTCTTTTAATATGATCTTTAGAAGCATTTAGCTCATGTCCTGGACTATATAAGTCAGGATCGTGGGTGTGCATGGATATAGCATGAAAGTCTAACAAGTCACCGATTGACATTGTAAACGTTGGTTTAAATTCTTTTTTTATCGCTTCTAAAAATGCAAAACTATCCTGATGGTGGTAAGGAATATGCATATCAGAAATAACTAATATCCTTTTCATAGGAATCAACTATAACTTGTGTTGGGAGTTTTGTCTATTTATTTAAGAACTGTAAAAATTAGATGAGTTAAAACTGTTAGAGTACAACCCCACATAATTTTTTCTATACGAGATATTCTTAAGTCCAAGTGATAAAGATGATTTGTTTTTATAGTTCTTAACTCTTGTTTTAAAAGTTTAAGCTCACCTTCTACTCGGATCAAATCTTCTCTATTTTGTTGTATCTTTGTTGCCATGACCTCTTTTACTTTTTTTTTCTTCGCAAATCAAGATCATGCTTTCTAGAGCCTCTTAAGAATGAATTGACTCGACCCATAGCCCATGCGGACATTGGAACACGTCTAGATCCAGCTCCTAAAAAAGCTCCTTGTCCTCTTCTATAAACCTTAACTAAAGTACTATATGAAACACCCTTTTTAGCTTTAGCTTTACTTCTTAAAGTAGCTTGAACTCTAGCTGATAAAGGCCTTCTAAATTTTCTTGCCATTATGACCTCGTTCTTCTTTTCAATAAGTCTCTTGGTATAAAACCACCTGATTTATAAATAGATGCTACTCTTTTAATTAATTTAGCTCTAGTCGTTCTTTTAGAGCCTTTAAGACCTGAAAGGTATTTTTTAGGAACTCCTGTCTTTTTATCTTTTGGAACGCTTCTTCTTTTTCTTTTTTTTGACATTTCTTCTTTTCCTTATTGGCCTTTTATTTATCATCTCGGCTAGTGTAGATGTTGTTGTAAATCCTCTCATCCTCTATGTTGTTTCTGTAATCTAAATTTAGCTTTTTTTACAGCTCCTTTATGAGGTTTATAATTACCTTTCATCAAAGCATAAGTCCCACCCTTCTTCTTCATAAAGTGAAAACCTCTTGGAGGACTTATGCTTACAAATTTAACCATTATTTCTTCTTCTTATTTTTTTTCTTTTTTTTCTTTTTTTTAGGCTTCATTCCGCCACCATAATGTCCAGGCATTATTTCCTCCTTTTCTTTTTATTAGTTTGTTTTTGTTTTTTTAATATAGCCTTCTGCAATCCTAAAGGCAATTTCTTTTGTTTTTTTGTTAGAGCCATTATGCTATTACCTCCCCATCTTTCCATTTCATATCAGGTAAACCATTCTCGAAACTTTTACCATCATATGTTAACACTTGTTTTCTATTTGCACCTTTTTCATTATACGATACATGAACCCATCCACTATTTAAATCTTTATCATTTTTAGGATTCCAAAACTCTAATATCAGTTGATCGAAGTCGCAGTTGTTTTGTATCCAATATGCAACTTTTATATTAGCAATAGAAAATATCTCTAGATCACAGGCCATACCCTTGCAGTGCTGAGATGTACTTTTTGATCCAATAGCTTCTGACAAAGCTGGGGAACGATAGCCTGATGTTATAGTAATTGGTTTATCAAACTTAGCTCTTAATGGTTCTAAAACTTCATAACATAAGTTTTCTAAGTTTTTTATCTCACCAGCTCCTGGAGTATTATCTATCCCCTTTCGAGTTGCGGTCATAGACTTTGTAAATTCTTCTAGTTTAAAATGTTTTGATAGTTGCATTAAAACCTCTTAGGGTTTTGTTGGAAATTTCTTTGCTTTTACTTTTTTTTCTGTATCAAGACCATTTGGAAGATCACGCAGTTTTTGTCTATAGTCTTTCATTTCATCTGACATAGTTACATCTGATAAAGCATAAAAATCTGTAGCTTTTAAAAGATTATCTCTTTCTTGTCTAAGATTTGCTATTGCTCTGTCAAATGCACCATCAGACCATGCTTTCTCTTCAGCATCTCTTTGTGCGTTTTCTTCTGCTGTGAGTTTAATTCTCTCACCATTTACCATTTTATATCTATCTGCCATAATAACTCCTTATATGTTAATTTAATCCGAATAGCAATATCTGTCCACTATCTATATTTCCTGATGACATTGAAAATTGCAAAGCATTTATTGCTGAAGTTGTGTTGCCATATCCAGCAAGAAACCCACCCCAAGAATTATTAGTAGATTCATAAGTATTTGTTCTTCCTATAAAATGTTTAACAAATGTTGTTGATGATGGATTAAATAAATGCAAAAACCCTGTTGTACATTGGTCATTGTCATTACCACAACCATAACTTAATAATTGTGTTCCTGTACTTTGTGCTGAATCTCCACCTGAGTAATAAGATACACCTTGTTGACTAGCATCTTCTTGATGATATGATCTAAAAAAAGTTGAGGTTTTTGTAACATTATAATTTGAGCCACTATCTATACTCATATTGAATAAAAAATTAGCATCATCGGTAGCTGGGTGTATATCTACTAAATAAAAAATGTATTCCTTATAGGTACTATCAATCCCTGATGTGAAACTTAAACTTGCAGATGACGAGGCTGTTTGTGTTGCAATATGTGTAATACTTCCAAGAGAAACAGAACCAAAAGCTGTTACATCTTTTACTGATCTGTTATTTAATTTTATAATACTCATTAGCTTCCTTTTATTCCATAGAGTTTTATTGTGCCATCAAAATTTCCACCACTTTCTACACTAAATTGAATTGCATTAATAGCAGATGTAGTATTTGCATAACCAGCAGTATATACATCCATAGCATAATCTGATACATAATATGTGCTTGTTCTTGCTATGAAATGTTTTACGAATGTAGTTGATGAGGGATTAAATAAAGTAAGCTCTCCAACTGCACTTTCATCTGAACCATTACCAGCACTTTCAGTAAAAACTTGAACTCCTGTTCCATTTGCTAAATCGTTTCCTGTTCTATATGCTAATGATGTTGAACTACCACTTTCATTGTGATAAGCACTAAAATAAGTTGAGGTTTTAGACACATTATAGTTACTTCCACTATCTGTACTTAAATTAAATTGAAATTTTTTATCATCTGTAGCTGGATTTAAATTAATAAATTTAAAAACATAAATAGGATATGTGCTATCCAATACTACATCTGAACTTCCATGAACAAAAGATATTGAAGAACTTGAACTAGCAGTTTGTTCTTTTATTAAAACCATATTAGCTGATAATGTTCCAGCAGTAGTTATAGCTGATATAGAATTATTATTGTGTTTTACTAAACCAAAAGTCATTAAGATACTCCATATAATTTTATTGTTCCTGAATCTATGTTGCCACTTTCAAACTTGAACTGAACTGCATCTAAAGCTGATGTTGTGTTAAAATATCCAGCCGAAAATATATCAACCATATAATCCCCATTACCTTGTGTATGTGAACCTCTATAAAGATAATGTTTTACGAATGTAGTATTACTAGGGTCAAATAAATGCAAAGTTGCCGCAAAGCATTGATCATTTTCATTACCTATTTCATCTCCAAGCTCAATAAAATTTGTGCTTTGTGCTAAATCTACACCACTTCTATAAGCTAAACTTGTATAAGAACCACCCTCGTTATGATATGCAGAAAAATAAGTATTTGTAACTGTAACTCCATAAGAACTTCCGCCATTTGTGCTTGTTTGAAAATTAAAATCTGCGTTATCTGTTGCTGGGTGAACATCATAAAACTTAAATATATATTCTTTATAAGTAGAATCTAATCCTGAAGTAAAATCAATTGTAGCTGAACTTGATGCAGTTTGAGTAGATATTAAATTAAGACTACCACCTGATACTGAAGCTGGAAGTGCTGTTACCGCTGAAAGAGAATTGTTTTTAGCAAAAAGTAGAGCCATGTTTTACTCCTAACTTTTAGTTAATCCAAATAGTGCAAATGTACCTGAAGTTATATTACCTGAACCCATATAAAATCTTACTCCATTTATTGCAGAGTTGTCATCTCTATGACCACCACCAAAAGTTGAATCATTATGACCATTAGCACCATCCTGATTTACATTCCAAAAAAAATTCGTTCTTACTGAACTTTGACCAGGATTATAAATGGTAAATTCACCATTTGCATTTTCTCCAGCTTGATTTCCTGTGCCTCTTCCACCAACTTTAAAATAAGAATCAGAGCTACTTGTATTAGTGTACTGATTATTACCACTATCTATAATTTCATTTCCATACATATAAAGATTTGTTACAAAAGAACCACTTACTGCAACTCTAGCAAGTAAATTCATAGCATCTGAAGCTGGTATAACATTATAAAAAAATATTTTATAAATATCATAAGTGTCATCAAGCACTACATCACTTGAACCATTAATAAAATCAACACTACTGCTACTACTTGCATTTATTGTTTTTATATGTTTTAAGCCACCACCAGCATCTCCAAAAGATAATTGTCCTATTCCTGTTGTACCTGACCCTGATACAGAAGCTACTTTTAACACTTTATCTGCTGTTACATTTCCAGTTGGAAAAATAAGTTTATAAGATTGACCAGCAGAGTGTGCTGGTGAAGCTAATTTTATTCCATGAGAATTTTGAGAGCAGTTTAATTGTAAAGTTCCATCAGTTGTACCATCACCTTTTATCTGTAATCCAGCCGCAGATGAAGTTGAAACAAAGTTTGCTTTGGCATCTGTAACTGTTGAATCTGATGGTGTTCCTATATCAAGAACATTACCAAGTAGCATTATAAAATCTATA
>VTLG01005433.1_pt1 | contig 15784 bp, 28 predicted proteins | sample 4694571 | NCBI WGS metagenome assembly VTLG01 (sample SAMN12604809, study PRJNA352737) | marine metagenome | biome: ENVO:00000447; feature: ENVO:00000209|ENVO:00000569|ENVO:01000036; material: ENVO:00002151; isolation source: viral sequences binned using virsorter ...
GAAGAAAGTCAGGAAAATAAGGATATCAAACCTGAAGAACCTGCTGAAGGAGAAAGTTTACAGGCCGAACAAGAGGTTGCAGAAACTCCTAAAAAACCGTCAAAATTTCAAAAAAGAATTGACGATCTTACACACAAGCAAAGAGAGGCTGAACGTCAAAGAGACGAATATTACAGAGTCGCTCAAACTGTGATGGAAGAAAATAATAAGCTAAGAGTAGCAGCAAAAGATTTTTCCAGCGTTTCAGCTAAAGAAATGGAAGACAGAATTAACGCGGAAATTGCTCAAGCTAAAGCGGACTATAGAAAAGCTTATGAAGATGGGGATGCTGACAAGTTGGTAGATGCTCAGGAGAGAATGGTTAAATCAGCCTCACAGACAGCATCTGTTGACAAATACAAAAGAGCAGCAGAGTCTCCACAGTTTAATACACAGCAACAAGCTCCGTTACCACCACCGCCTGACCTTAGAGCGGTTGAGTGGGCTAAACAGAATCCTTGGTTTAACAAAGACAATGTTATGACCAATGCCGCATATGCTATACATGACGATTTAGTAAAAACAGGAGTCACACCTGACTCCCCAAATTACTATGAAACCATTGATAGCAGAATGCGCCAAGAGTTTCCTCATAAATTTCAGGACGATATGGAAGAGCCTGCAAGAAAAAAGGAAGCTACAACCGTCGTCACCCCGGGCGGAAACCAAACTGGTAAAGCTCGGAAAGTGCGCTTAACACCCAGCCAAGTGGCTGTCGCTAAACGATTAGGTGTACCTCTTGAGAGTTATGCTAAAGAGTTTATCGCATTAGAGAAGGGCTAAATATGTCTAAAAATGAAACAACAAATCGTACTCCACGCTCTATTGAGAAGCGAGAGCAGGAAAGACGCAATGAAACTTGGTCACCGCCAAACCTCTTACCCGACCCCTATCCAAAAGATGGATGGACATTTAAATGGGTTCGCATTTCAACGCAGGGTCAAGATGATCCAACAAATTATAGTAAGAAATTAAGAGAGGGTTGGGAAGCTGTGCCTTTGGAAGACGCTCCAGAAATGGAACATTTGGTGTTAGATCCAAATCCACGTTTTAAAGGTAAAGTCGAAGTCGGTGGTTTGCTTCTATGTAGAATGCCTGAAAACATGGCAAACCAACGTAATGAGCATTACAGAAAACAATCTAGTGAGGCTATCAGAAGCGTTGATAATGCTTTGTTAAGAGAATCTAATCCAAGAATGCCTATAAATAATCCCCAAAGGGATTCAAGGACTTCATTTGGAAAAGGAGGCTCGTAGGTAAAATTTAATTTTAACCTATATGGAGGATTGGTATGAGTACCACTTCAGCCCCAAGGGGCTTAAAACCAATCGGAATCCTTGGAGGTACAGCTTTTGTTGGTTCAACTAGAGAATATTTAATCAATTCTGGGTACGGCACAGCTATCTTCAATGGTGACGTAGTTGGTTTTGCGAATGTTGCTAGTTCAACTGATGACGGGTATCTTGTCAGGGAAACAGCAGCGGGTGAAATAAATCCGATAGGTGTCTTTTTAGGTTGTTCCTATACAGACCCTAACACTTCGCAACCTACTTTTAGGCAATATTATCCGGGCAGTATTGCTGCTTCAGATATTAAAGCCGTTGTAGCCGTGCATCCGCATACACTTTATGAAGTGCAGGCAGATGGTGCAGTCGCACAAACTAGCTTAGGTATGACAATTGACCTTGTTCAAACTTCTGCTGGTAGCACAATCACTGGTAACTCTGGTTTACAAGCAGACGCTTCAACAGCTTCTGTTGGTGGAGAGTTATTTAAAATCGTAGATTTTGTTAATAGACCGGGTTCTACTATTGGCGATACATACACAGATTTAGTTGTGATGTTAAGCCCTGCTGAGAACGCGTTCTTAACAGATCCTATAACATAAGGGAGGCTTAGAATGGCTATAGCTAGAAGTCAACTCTTAAAGGAACTTTTACCGGGATTGAACAGTTTGTTCGGTCTTGAGTATGCAAGATATCCTGAAGAGTGGAGAGCTAGTTTCGATATCGAAAACTCAGATAGAGCTTTTGAAGAAGAGACTAAGCTAAGTGGTTTTGGGTCAGCCCCAGTTAAAGATGAAGGTGCAGCGATCGCATTTGACGATGCACAAGAAGTATACACAAGTAGATATTCACATGAGACTATCGCTCTTGGTTTCTCTATCACAGAAGAAGCTGTAGAAGATAATCTTTATGATTCTCTATCCGCTAGGTATACTAAAGCTTTAGCAAGAGGCTTCCAAAATACCAAGGAAGTAAAAGGTGCGGCTCTATTTAATGAGGGTTTCACAGGTCAAACAGGTGGTGATGGACAAAGCTTGTTTTCAACTGCACACCCATTAGTTAATGGTGGTACAAACGGAAACAGACCTTCAACTGCTGTTGATCTTAACGAAACATCTCTTGAGGCTGCTGTAATTGCAATTGGTAAATATACAGATGAGCGCGGGCTAAAAATCGCAGCAAGACCTGTAAGTTTATTAATACCGCAGGATTTACAGTTTGTCGCAGAGAGACTGCTTAAGAGTGACGGTCGTGTTGGAACTTCTGACAATGACCTTAATGCATTAGCAACTACAAATGCTATTTCTGGCGGTTACGCTATAAATCACTATTTGACAGATACTGATGCGTTTTTCTTAAAAACCGATATTCCTAACGGTTTTAAACACTTTGTTCGTGTTCCAATGAAAACTTCAATGGAAGGCGATTTTGACACAGGCAACGTAAGGTATAAAGGCAGAGAAAGATATTCTTTTGGATATTCTGATCCGCTTGCATACTACGGTTCGCCGGGTGCGTAACTAATCAAGGGGGGAGCAATCCCCCCTTTTATTTTCTTTGACAGCGAAAGCTGACAGTAGCCGAGACAGGGAGAATTTATCATGGCTAATACAACTTTTTCAGGCCCAGTCCGATCAGAGGGCGGGTTTAATGTAATAAATAAAAATGGCACTACTGGTGCTATTACAGAAACTGGTTTTTCAGTTAACTCAACTGGACAATTAATTTCTATGGGTACAAGAAAAATTCAAACATTTGCAATAAGTTTAGCCAGCACTAATGCTGCTGACACGACTTATGCAGATAATGATGTTCTTGTAGAATTAGGTGAACTAAATACAGATCACCCAGATGCTCTTGTTACAGCAAGTAAGTTTTTTATTCACAAAGTAGTTCTTGGAATTACAACTGCTGCGGCAAGTGATGCAAATTCATTAGCTAATTTACAATTAAGTGCTACATCAGGCACAGCTACCAATGCAGCAATATCTTCTGGTACGGAAATTGTGGGCGCTGGTGTTGCATCATTTAATCCAAGAATTTCAGCAACTGATTCAGTAACTGAGATTGATATTGATTTGGATGCTACTGCTGGTACATACCATGTTTTTGAACCTAATATAACTGCAGCAATTGCAAGTAAAAATTTGTACCTTGGTGCAGGTTCGACTTGTGATACAGCTTTGACAGCTTTTAGGGGTACTCTCGAAATAGAATACTCTGTATTTTAGGGGGTAAACATGGCTGATGCAGTAACAAGCCAAACAATTGTTGACGGCGATAAGCATGTTGTAATGAAGTTTACTAACGTTAGTGATGGCACAGGTGAAAGTGCTGTTACTAAAGTTGATGTAAGTGCTTTAGCTGCAAGCGCAGATGGCCTAACATGTACGGGTGTTTCTATCGAAGAAATATGGTGGCAATGCACTGGCATGAAGGTTAGTTTATTATTTGACGCGTCAACAGATGTTTTGGCGATACAATTAGGTGAGAACCAATCAGGCCATCATGACTATACAAGGTTTGGTGGCATACCAAACAATGCTGGTTCTGGTGTTACTGGTGACATAAACTTTACCACTGTTGGACATAGTAGCGGCGATACTTACACAATTATACTATACTTGCGTAAGAATTACTAATGTCTGACAACAACAAATTAGAGGTGGCCTTGGCTCGACTTGAAGAAAGAGTTGAGGCCCTTCAAGACGACATGAAAGAAATTAAATCTGACATGTGTGAATTAAGGGCTACAGCTAATCGTTGGAAAGGCGCATTTTGGGTTATGATGGGTCTTGGCGGTGTTGTAGGTGTAATAGCAAATATAGCAACAGGGTGGCTGAAATGATGAAAAAAAAGGGTTATAAAATGGGTGGTAAGCCTAAAGCAATGAAGTATGGTGGTAAACCAAAAGGGATGAAAAAAGGTGGAAAGACCAAAGGAATGATGGCTGGTGGTCGTGGCATGATGAAGTCCAAAATGATGAAAAAGGGTGGACAAAGGCCAATGACATTAGCACAAGTAAGATCAGCCGCTAACAAAATGGGGTATAAGTTAACTAAAAAAGCCTAGTGGCTTACCTCTATAGCAATATACCGCATTTTAAATGTTGGGTGAGAAGAGAGTATACTTGTAACCACATAAGATATCATGGTGAGTTTCTCCACGCTATGGCAGTTGGAGTAACAACAATGCCAAATAGATGTCTTAGTTTTCAAGTTTTGTTCACAGGTTGTGAATCTGATGACACAAAAGACCCCAATGTTCACGGCGGTGCTATGTGGGCTAGGATGCCTGTAACGGGTTTAATGGCCGATATACCAGTAGATGAATGGCCAGTTCCAATGGATGTGCATGACGCTCAACCTTGGGACTGTCCATCACATTATAATTCAGTTTATGTAATTGACAGGGCAACACCATGTCCTTGGTTAGCCAAGATAGATGGTGAATTTTTTCCTGCTAAATATTTGTTTACGGTAGATTACACTGAAAGCGAGATAGCAGATGACCCTGCTCAACATAAACAGAGTCATGTTATGTACTTGTTAGATGCAGGAGAATGGACAGGCAACATTGTAGCTCTACCAAACAATAGAGTAAGAGTTACACATCCAGCATGGTTTGAAACAGGACAAGGCGCTCCTGACTTTTTGCCATCACAGCATATTCATTACTCTAAGTCTGATCTTGATTACACATTAGATACTAATAAAATTTTTGACAACTTATATAGCGAGGATTAAATGGCTAAAAAAATACCGGAAGGGCCTAAGGGTGCAGGATTAAGAGCTTTGAAAGCCGAAGCTCCTCAAATAACTAGTAAAATGGGCTTTGCTAAAGATGGTGGCCTTATGTCTGGTATACAAAAAATTAAGGGCATGAAAGACGGTGGCAGAACAATAAAGGCTAGAGGAAAAGGTGCTGCTACAAAAGGTTTTAACTTTGTTGTTTAGGGAGTAACAAATGTTTTTTGGAATTGGTGGGCCTAGACAAGGCAATTTACAGCCCCTAATGATGGGGATTAGAAATTATTTAATGCAAAAAGAAAATCCGCAAATTGATAATTTTTTGCAAAATCTTACAAACCAAATAGAAAATTTTCCGGGCGATCAAGTGACGCAGACAACTAATCAGCCAAGTGGTTTTGGAATGCGACCCGACACCTCTGAGCTTGAAAGACTTGCTATTTATCAAAAAACCTTGGGTGGAATGCCAAGTGCAGGCGGATCTGAGTCACCAGTAACCACTAATCCTGTTGGCCCTGCGCAACAGCAACCTTTAATGGGGTCTGATATAGTAGGACAGGGAAATTTATTATTGAATAAAGGATTGAATTTTTTGTATGGTAAATGATTTGGGTTTTATATATTTTTTTAATGGGAACAGAGGTAGAAGAAAATGTCTTTTTCACTAGCCTTGATACTTGCCTCGAATACGCAACCAAAATTAGAGAGCAAGATATACATCAAAGACAAGCAGGAGATAGGGTTTATATTAAAACTTTTTGCATACCTCAAGAGGAGAAATAGTGGCAATATCGAGATCTAACATTACAAAACAAGTTACATACGGAAACAAAAAGAAAAAAAAGAAAAAAAAGTAAATTTTAAGGGGGAGTTTTGTTAGATCCGATTACTTTGTCCGCTGCTGTTACTGGGGCAACCGCTGCCTATAATGGAATTAAAAAAGCCATTTACATGGGCAGAGAAATAGAAGATTTGTCGAGCCAATTGTCAACGTGGATGAAAGCCGTAAGTGACGTAGACAATATACATAAAAACGCCAGTAACCCTTCAGCATTCGATAGGTTATTTAATGGCTCTATTGAACAAGTTGCGATGGAAAGTTTTTCAAGCAAAAAGAAGCTTGCTAAACAAAGAGAAGAGCTTAAAAATTTTCTCGTGGCTCATTATGGAGTGACAGCATGGGACGATCTTATTGCAGAAGAAGGTCGTATTAGAAAAGCCAGAAGGCAAGCTGTGTATGAGCGCGAAGAACGCAATAAAATAATTAGAGACTACACCATCATAGGCATAACATCTCTTATAGGATTAAGTGCAGTGGGATGGATGATATGGATCATAAGCGTTTCTTTATAAAAATACTTGTTATTATTTGTTTTGCAATATTATTTGCAATTGTAGTGCAAGCAGAAATAAAAAAAATGACCACCTGTCGTTTGGCAAGTCAATTGTTGCAAGGCGACACGAGAGTATGTGTGTTTGTGGGAGCTAATAACACGCAGTATCAAGAGTACGTTCCTTATGATGCTGGTGAGTGTCCTAAAGAGTATCAATGTCCCTACAGACCAAATGAAAAACCATTTATTTTAAAGAACGTAATTAAAAGCATTAAGGATCAATTTAGGTAATGATTAGAAAAATCAGGAATATGTTCAAGCAAACTTTTAAGCTTCTTGACTTTTCTGATTTATACAAAAGGTTTTAAAATGGCAACATCAGGCACAAGTACATTTAATTTAGATATCGACGAAATTATTGAAGAAGCTTCAGAGCGTGCTGGACTGGGTAGAGCTTATAGTGGAAATGATTATAAGACTGCTAGAAGGTCTTTAAATCTACTGTCTCAAGAGTTTGCAAATAGAGGAATTAACCTTTGGACTGTCGAAGATACAACTTTAACAACTAGTGATGGCACAGCCACCTATACTTTAGCAACTGATACTGTATCTGTATTAGATCATTCAGTTAGAGAGGGAACAGGCACTAGTCAATCGGATATAACTCTTACAAGAATGAGTGTTGGAGAATATGCATCAATTACCTCTAAAAACACCAAAGGTAAGCCTACTAGAATATATATAGAAAGGTTGAGAGACGCGCCTCAGATTACTCTTTGGCCTGTTCCTAATAAAGTTTACACAATTGTTTATTACAGAGTTAAAAGAATAGAGGACACTGTTAATGGCTCTATCACTCAGTATGATGCTCCAACAAGATTTTTGCCAGCTATAGTTGCAGGACTTTCATATCACCTCGCTTTAAAAAATCCTGAAACAGTGCAAAGAGTTCCTATGTTAAAACAAATGTACGAGGAAGAGTGGCAACTTGCAGCCACTGAGGACAGGGATAGATCAAGTTTTGTTATTACACCATCAACTAGGTATAGGTATTAAATGGCAAATGGTAAATATGCATTAGGTATTTGTGACAGGTCTGGACAAATATATAAATTAAGAGATTTGGTTTTTGAAATAACAAACGGCAGAAGAAACGGCCTGCGTGTTGGTAGAGATATGGTCGATCCAGATCACCCACAAAATCATGTTGGCAGGATTAGACCGCATGATGAACAGTCAATACCTGACGCAAGACCGGATATAGATGAAACAGCGACGACTAACACGAGTTTTGACAACAGATTTCCCCACACCGCAGGTACAAGATCATGAGTACCTTTTCCCAACTACAAACAGATATTAAAAATTATATGGAAGATGACGGAACAGAGTTTACCACGTCTTTAACTCAATTTATATCTAATACAGAGTTAAAACTTTCTAGGGATTTATCAACACCAGAATTTAAAAGAAAAGTAACTTCAGCTTTTACAGCTAATGATCCGTTTTTAACAATGCCAACTGATCTTGTAACCTTAGATCATTTTCAAGTAATTGATTCAAATGTTAGAACGATGTTACAATTAAAATCAGATGAATATATAACACAGTTTTGGCCTAACAGAACTTCCACTGGAGTGCCTAGATATTATACTTATTTTGATACATCAACAATATATGTTGCTCCAACACCATCAAGCAACTTATCAATAGAGCTATCATATAAAAGAAGACTCCCTGCATTATCAGACTCAAACACAAGCAATTTTCTTACAACTGGTGCTTATGATGCATTACTTTACGGATGTCTCATTGAAGCGTCATTATTTAACAGGAACGACAAACTAGTACAATATTATACTGAGCTATATAAAAAAGCAGTAGCGGATGTAAATAGAGAACAAAATCAAAAGTTATCCGTAGATAGCTTTTACATGAAAACGGAGGGCTAAATGGCTACAACTAATGCAGCAACAACCTATTTAGAACATAGGATACTTAATTTTATATTTAATAATAATGCACAAGTATCCAGTGCTAATTTTGGTAGTGGCAATGCTAACGGATTAGGAAGTAATATATACGTTGGATTGGCTACTGCCGTTTCTAACTTTTCTGATAGTACAGGTGAGTCAGCAGATGCAGGTTCTGTGTCTGTAACAGAAGCGACTTTTGGTGGATATGCAAGACAACAAACTACAGCTTGGACACTGGTATCAGCAACAGCAAATCAACAGACCGCAAAAAATACAAATGCAATTGACTTTCCAGCCAAGACAGATGGTGGAACACAAACAATAACTCATGTATTTATTAATGATGCTTCAAGTTCAAGTGGCACTAATAACTTTTTGTTTATTGGTGCATTAGACACAAGCAAGACGTTAGCAGAGGGTGACATATTTAGAATAAACGCAACAAATTTGAGCATTGAGTTGAAGTAATGGCTTTAGTAATAAAAGATAGAGTTAAAGAAACCACAACTACTACAGGCACTGGAACATATACGTTAGCTGGTGCAGTAAGTGGTTTTGAAACTTTTACTGCTAACCTTAGTAACTCAGATACAACATATTATGTTTGTACAGACAACACTGACTTTGAAGTTGGTTTAGGAACTTTTACATCATCAGGCACAACATTATCTAGAGATACAATACTAGCAAGTTCTAACTCAAATAATGAAGTTAACTGGTCATCTGGTACAAGAAGTATCTTTATGACATACCCTGCTGATAAAGCAGTATTCAAAGATGCAAGTAATAATATAAACGGCACATTTGTAGGTAATATTACAGGTAATGTTACAGGTAATACTTCTGGTACTGCGGCAACTGTAACAAGTGCAGCACAAACCAACATTACATCATTAGGAACGCTTACGGCTCTTACTGTAGATGATGTGGCGATTGATGGAAAAGTTGTAACGCTCACAGGCTCTACTAGTGACACTGCTACATTAACAGCAGGAACTAATGGTACATTAGATATTGTTACGACAGATGCAGGGGGTGCTAGTGCAAATATACAAATTACAGCAGATGGCACGGCAGAACTTGCAGGAACAACTGTTACACTAGACTCAAGTGGTGGTATCACATTAGATGCAGATGGTGGCACAATAACATTTGCAGATGGTGGTTCTTCATTAGGAACAATTACCTCTAGTGGTTTTACAGGTAATGTTGTTGGTAACGTAAGTGGAACAGCAGCAACTGTGACAGGTGCGGCACAAACAAATATTACATCTATAGGAACACTAGCTAGTAATTTAAATTTAGGTGGTCAAGACATTGTAACTACAACATCCAATCAAGATATTGATCTTCAAACACATGGAACTGGTAAGGTAGTTATAAAAGGAAACACTGATGACAGTGGAAGCAATCCCGGTGCTATAAAATTAAACTGTGAAGCAAATTCACATGGTCAAACATTAAAGGCTGCTCCACATTCAGAAAGTGCTACAAATACTATAACACTGCCTAGTTCTGGTGGTGATGCTCGTTTAGTTACGACATCTTCAACTGCAACATTAACAAATAAAACATTTGATGTTGAAGGCACTGGCAATTCAATTTCAAATATTGACGTAGCTGATTTAAAATCTGGAGTATTGGATACCGATATATCAGGTGGTGTATCTGGAAGTGATGACACATTAGCATCAGCCAAAGCAATTAAAACTTATGTGGATGCTCAATCTGGAGGGATGACCAATTTTATTCTCGAAGATGGTGACGGAACAGAAGTTACTGTAGCTGATGGTAAAGAGGTTAAGTTTGTTGAGGGTGGTGGTATTGATATAAACTGGACAGACACTTCTACTGGTTCAGATGGCGATCCGTATGATCTAACATTTACTATTAATGCTGCACAAACAGATATTACATCTTTACTCGCTACAGATATAAAAATTGGTGAAGATGATCAAACTAAAATAGATTTTGAAACAGCCGATACAATTAATTTTTATGCTGGAAATGAAAAACAATTAATACTTACAGATGGAGCTTTAACACCCGGCACTAATGCGATTGTTGATTTAGGCACAGATGCTTTAGAATTTAAAGATGCATACTTTGATGGCACAGTTGAAGCAGATGCAATTACGATTGGTGGAACAGCATTATCTGAAGTTATATCTGATACAGCAGGTGCTATGTTTTCAAGTAATACAGAAACAGGTGTTACTGTCACATATCAAGATGCAGACAATACAATAGATGTCGCTATAGATGCTGCACAAACTGATATTACATCTGTAGTTAATACAAGTTTAGAAATAGGTAGAGATGCAGACAACAGAATAAAGTTTGGCACGGATAATCAAATTATTTTTGAGGTATCTGGTGGTGACAATGTAATATTTAAAGCAAGTGGTGAAATAGAAGCTAGTTCTTTAGATATTAGTGGTGATGCAGATATTGACGGAACATTAGAAGCTGATGCAATAACTGTTGATGGTACAGCACTTAATACAGTAATTGCAGGTGTAACTGTCGCAAATGCAACTACAGCAGCAGTGGCAACAACTGTAACTATTACTGATAATGAAAGCACAAACGAAGATAATGCTATTGTCTTTACGGCAGGTGGCGATGTAGATGGTGGTAATATAGGATTAGAGAGTGATGGTGATTTAACATACAATCCAAGCACGGGAAGATTAACAGCTACACAGTTAGCAGGAACATTACAAACTGCTGCACAAACTAACATTACATCAGTTGGAACTTTATCAAGTCTAACAACATCTGGTAACATAGAATTAGGTCATGCAAGTGATACTACAATATCAAGGTCTGCATCTGGAACAGTTCAAATAGAAGGAAGTACAGTCTTAACAGTTGGTAATTCTGATGCTCCATCAACCACAACATCAAGTAGTGATGTTGATTTTGTTTTAATAGATGATGGTGGTACTATGAAAAAAATAACAGTAGCCAATTTAGGCACGGCAACAACAGCCGATGCAACAGCATTAGCAATAGCGTTAGGATAAAATATGGCAAACACATTTAAAGTAATTACAAAAGCAAATGTGACATCAGCAGATGTTATATATACTGTAGCAGGTTCAACAACGACAGTTATATTAGGTTTGGTTTTAGGTAATACAACAACAAGTCAAGTTACAACAACTGTTTCTCTGGCATCTGATACAGGCAGTAGAGCAGGAGCAAATAACGAAGCCAATCAAACAGTAGAGTTAGTGACAAATGCACCTATACCAGCAGGATCGTCATTGGAGATGTTAGCAGGAAACAAAGTTGTTATGGAAACAACTGATGCTTTAAGTGTTACAAGCAGTGGATCAACTGATGTTTGCCTATCTATTATGGAGATAACCTAATGCCGTATATAGGTAAAGATGTAGCAACAGCATATCAAAGTACAACAGCCGTACAAAGATTTAATGGTGACGGCAGTGATACAACATTTACATTAACGACTGCTGTAAGTTCTGTACAAGACGTTCTTGTATCTGTAGATGGTGTAGTACAAGATACTGCAGCTTATACAATACCTGATGGCACAACTTTAACATTTACTGCCGCACCTTCAAGTGGCACAGGAAATATATTCGTAAACTACCTAGCTCCTCAAGCATCAACAATAACACCTGCTGCTGAGAACAAAGGTAACTTTAAAGGTGGTGGGTTATTCCGAACAAATGCTCAATCATTAACAGCGAACATAACAATACTTGCTACAGAAAATGCTAATGTCACTGGCCCGTTTACAGTTGCAAGTGGAGTGACACTTACAATAGAGTCAGGTGGAACATTGGTGACTATATGAGTACATTACTAACAGATACAATTAGAAAAACTGGCGGTTCATTAGGAGTAGACATAAGAGTTAAAAATAATTCTGTATATGAATCAGATGGTGGAACAAGTGTTACACAGAATATGGTGCAGAGTTTGTCGAAACAGTGGGTGTATTTTAATTATGCAAGTACAACGGCTGTTGATTCATTTAATGTTGGTAGCCTTACAGACGAAGCTACTGGAAGATTTTTAGTAAATATGACCAATAACTTTGCTAATACAAGCTATGCAGTAAATTATACTGGGAACGCTAATACAGGAGATACTTTTCCAGCAAATGTTACTTGTATAGCAAAATTTGAATATTATTCTGGTGGTTTTGAAACTGGTGCATATGATGTAGTTTGTTATGGTGGTTCAGCATTAGTAGATGGAAAATATAATTATACTGTAGCTCATGGTGACTTAGCATGAGTACAGTTAAAGTCAACACTCTTACAGGCACAACCACAGCAGGTTCAATTGCCGTAACAGGTGAAGGTAATTCTACCACGACTAATCTGCAACAGGGTTTGTGTAAGGCTTGGGTGCAATTTGATGGTGACGCTACTGATGCGGCAGCACGAGACTCAAATAATGTAGGCAGTATGACAGACCATTCAACAGGAACTTATAGTGTTAATTATACAAATAACATGGCAAACGATGATTATTCTTTTGCAATGGCAGCAAATAACAATGATACAGGAACAGGAATGGTTACAGGAGATAGTGGACATCAAACTGTTGTAGCCGTAGGTTCATTAAAGTTTAGTTTTACAGGTTCATCAAGTAATTCAGTCACAGATACTATTATAGGTTCTGCTATGATTATAGGAGACTTAGCATAATGGCTTTTGGTACATTAAAATTTGATACGTTAACAACTTCTGATTCAGCAAATACAAGCACAGAAAAGTCACTAGATACAAGTTATGTTTTTAATGGTGTGGCAAAACATTGGTCATATTTTAGTATGGCAGGAACATCATATGCAGATTCATTTAATACAAGTAGTCTTGAAGATTCTGCAACTGGTCGTTTTAATGTTACTATGACATCGGCATTTTCAGATACAAATTATTCAATGCAGTTTACTTCAAATGCTTATGCAGGTAATTCTGCTTACAATCAACAATCTACTGCTGTAAAATTTAATTTGTCAACAACTGTTACAACAACAAAATTTGATTGTTATACTAGTGGTAATTCATCAGACGTTGATGCAACTTATAATTATACATTAGGGAATGGAGATTTAGCATGAAGACACCAGAGTTTCAAGGAACACATTTATGGGAACGATTGCATTGGGCAAAAGATAATCTTGAAGGCAAACAAACTGACATAAGAGTAGTCTATGAAGACCCAGATGATATGGACAATCCTGCAAAGGTGTTAGTTCCTGATCCTAATTGGATGGCTTGTGCATTACAGGGTGGCATTTTACCACCTGTTGAAGCATATTGGGAATTAGCAAAAGACGAAGCACAACCTGATTTTAAAAAACATACGAGAGGGTATTTGTTGCATAACACTAAACCTGTTGAAGCAATGACAGAAGAACAGGCAATTGAATACCTAATTAAAAAAGATATTCCACAACGTGTATGGCGAACATGGAATGAGGGCAACAAACCAAAGATGATTATATGCCGAACACACCAACTGCCTGAACATCGTCAATGGCGAAACGCATGGCAAATAACCGATGATATAGAACTAGCAGCATAGGAGAAAAATATGACAAGTTTTATTGTAGATAAGGATGGCAACCAGATTGATGCTTCAACTGTTTCATCAAAGCCATCTGACCGACATTTTAGAAATGCTTGGGCGATTTCTGGTAAAGTTATAGCTGAAGATATGACTAAGGCTAAAGAAATATTTAAAGATAAAATAAGGGAAGTAAGAAAACCTTTATTAGAAGCTGAAGATGTTGTGTATATGAAAGCAATGGAAGCAGATGATAGCTCTGCCAAAACTGCAAGTGTAAATAAAAAGAAAGCATTAAGAGATGCACCTGCGGCAAAAGCTATTACAGATGCAGATACTATTGATAAGTTAAAAGCAGCGTGGGATACATCTGTACTTGGTGACAGTCCTTACGCATAAGGAGTAATTATGCCTTTAACTAATTTAACAAAAGGTACAACTGTAGATTCTGAAGGTGGTTCTGCGACTACTAATCTTACACAAGGGTTGGCAAAAGTTTGGGCAGATATAAATGCAGGTCAGGGTGGATATGGTGATAGTTTTAACACTACAAGTATTACCGATAATGGCACAGGTGACGCTACTATAACTCATGTTAATGATATGAGCAGTGCAAGTTATTCTGCGACTACTTCTGTTACATTTAACCATGACGGAACTGGTGGACACAGAGATACAAATATTAGAGCAAAAGCCACTGGTAGTACAACTTGTGAATTTATATACTCTGATACAAGTGGAAGAGGAACACAGCTTGACCTTGAAACAGACGCAAGTGTTACAATACATGGAGATTTAGCGTAATGCCATATATAGGAAAAGCACCAAATTTTGGAGTAAGAAGTAGATTTGTATATCAAGCTACGGCATCACAAACATCTTTCAGTGGCAGTGACGCTAACTCTTTAACATTATCTTATAACGACAGTTTGTATATGGATGTATATCAAAATGGTGTGTTGTTAAAAGCAGGAACAGATTACGCAGCGACAACAGGCACATCAGTCGTTCTTGTTACAGGTGCAAGTTTAAATGACGTTGTTGAGATGATTGTGTATGATGTGTTTAGCGTAAACAATGCTTACACCAAAACAGAATCAGATACTCGTTATCCTTTTAAAGGCAACAACAGTATTATAAGATTAAATGGTCAGACTATATCAGCAGATATAACAATTGACAGTGATGAAAATGGTGTTAGTGCAGGCCCTATAACACAATCTGCTACAGTGACTGTTAATGGTTATTGGAGTATTGTATGAGTAGTATTTTAAACGTAGATACAATTGCAGCTAAAAACGGCACATCTCCTGTGTCTTTTACAAAACAACAGGCGGCAAAACTTGTAGCTGGTTGCACTTTGGCTGGATCATTAAATGCCGCTTCAAGTTTAAATGTAAGCAGTTTAGCAGATGGTGGTACAGGGTTAAATACTGTAAATGCAACAAATGCTTTTTCAGCGGCAAAAGCTGCAGTACCTAGTGCGACTATCCATGATGCTCTTTATTCTAGAGCAATTAATATTGATGATACTTCTGCTTCAGCGTTTATAACAAGAGTATTTACTTCAGATGGTGGTGCTTTAACAGATGATAATGTTGATAGTGCTGTAGTAATTCATGGAGATTTAGCGTAATGGCAAGTCAACTTAAAGTAGATACAATAACAGGTCTAACAACGGCAGGAAGCATTGCTGTTACAGGAGAGGGCAACAGTACAACAACAAACTTGCAACAGGGTTTAGCAAAAATTTGGTGTAATGCAGATCAAACAGGAACTGTAAGAGATAGTTTAAATATTTCTGGAATTACTGATGAGGGAACAGGAGATGTAACTTTTACGTT
>VTLG01013439.1_pt1 | contig 15782 bp, 8 predicted proteins | sample 4694571 | NCBI WGS metagenome assembly VTLG01 (sample SAMN12604809, study PRJNA352737) | marine metagenome | biome: ENVO:00000447; feature: ENVO:00000209|ENVO:00000569|ENVO:01000036; material: ENVO:00002151; isolation source: viral sequences binned using virsorter ...
GACAAAGTGAAAGACTCCGCATAGGACCATTAGGTCAAATTGGTCTTAGTGGTGCTAACTATGGAACAAATGGTCAAGTATTAACCAGTAAAGGTCCGAGTACTGCTCCTCACTGGACATCTGCTAGTGGAGTAAATGAGGTTGACCAATGGTATAATACTACTGACACAGCAAATATTACACCTGCAACTGTAATAACTCAGTGGCCTAATGCTGCAAGAGCAGGAGCTGCAAATGGTAATTTTGCTGTAAAGGGAACGGGAATGACTCTCACAGCAAATCAATGGTGGTCATTTCCTTCAACTGGATATTGGCAAATTACATACAATCTTTTAACTACTGGTATTCCTACTGGTAATACTGTTAATTTTGGATGGGAGATGACTACCAATAATTCTTCATATGCTCCGCATATTCAACAATCGAATGATCCTGATAACAACAACATCGTTCAAGTTTCAGGTACTAATATGATTAGAATAACTGATACTGATAATGATAAAGTAAAATTCTTTGTTTATTGTACAGGTAATAATTTTGGAGGTGGTGGTACTTACACTGTTCTGGGTGGAGACCAGTCATCAGATGCTACATCTTCAACATATTCTGCAACAGGTTGGAGTTTTGTTAAATTATGCGATATTTAAATTTACTTCACATTATATTGATAAATAAAAAGAAAACTGTTTAACAATGGCGGCCATAATAACTGATCAGATAAGAATATTGAATGCAAAGAACTTTGTTGCAGGTGTAACTACGGGTACTAATGCATATTATTCTTTTATAGGTCTACCTAACCCTACCGATCTTCAAAGTGATTGGGATAGTAATCCTCCATCACCTAAAGATAATTTTGAAGAAGAGGATGAATATTGGGATAGTATGATTGCATTGAAAAAGATTAATGCAGGTGATGTTAGACAGGTTGTGAGAAGAAGAGTATGGTCTTCTGGAACTACTTATGATATGTACAGAAATGATTATAGTAGATCAAATATTGCAAAGATTTCTGGATCAACTAATTTATATTCTGCTTCATATTATGTTGTTAATAGTGATTATAGAGTTTATGAGTGTCTTCAAAATGGCACAGATCCTGAAAATCCTGATGGAAAACCTTCTTTAGATGAACCAACATTTACAGATTTAGAACCACGATCTGCTGGTAATAGTGGTGATGGATATATTTGGAAATATCTTTATACTATTAAACCAGGTGATATTGTAAAGTTTGAGTCTACTGATTTTATTCCTACTCCTCCAAATTGGACTACTAGTACTGATGATGCTCCTGTTAGAGCTAATGCAGTTGATGGTTCAATTAAAATTGTTACTATTACTAATCGTGGTGTTGGTTTAGGAACTGCAGGTGAAACTTATACTAGAGTTCCTATTAAAGGTGATGGTACAGGAGCAGAATGTACGATTGTTATTAATGCTGAATCAAAAATTGGAACTATAGAAATTTCTAGTCAAGGTTCTGGTTATACTTTTGGTAGTGTAGATTTGATTGCAGGTGGCGTTCCTACTGGTACAACAATACCCACCTTTGATGTTATTGTATCTCCTCCAGGAGGTCATGGATATGATATTTATAGAGAACTTGGTGCATACAATGTTCTTTTATATTCTAGAATTGAAAATGATATCGAAAACCCTGATTTTATTACAGGTAATCAAATAGCAAGAGTTGGAGTAGTTGAAAATCCAAAAGTTCCTGGAAGTCTTACAGAGAATTTAAGTATTGATAAAGCAAGTGCTTTAAATGCTCTTAGATTGACTGGTATTGGATATAGTACTGCTACATTTACACCAGATTCTTATGTTACTCAAACTATAGGAACAGGACAGACTGCAGCAGGAAGAGTTGTAAGTTATGATCAAACTACAGGTGTTTTGAAGTATTGGCAAGATAGAACAGTTGCAGGATTTAATACTGTAGGAACTGCTCAAACCAATCCAACTTATGGTTATGAGTTATATCAGTTTACAAGTACTCCATCTGGAAATGGAAATATTACCATTGTTCCATCAAGTGGTTCAAACTTAGGTATTGATACTACTTTTACAGGTATAAGTACCTCAATAAATAATAAGACATATTACCTTGGTCAATTCTTTAATAATGGCCTTGCATCTCCTGAAGTTAAACAACATTCAGGAAATATAATATATGTTGATAACAGACCTTCTATTACTAGGTCTGCTAACCAAAAAGAAGATATCAAAGTTATTTTGCAGTTCTAAGTAATCATGCCACAGCAAACCAATCTAGATGTATCGCCATATTTTGACGATTATAACCCTGCTGATGATTTTTATCGGGTATTATTTAAACCTGGGTATCCTGTACAGGCAAGAGAATTAACTACTCTTCAGTCTATACTGCAAAATCAGATTGAGAAATTTGGTAGGCATTTCTTTAAGGATGGTGCAAAGGTAATACCTGGAAATACTAGTTATAATGATGATTATCGTTGTATACAATTAAACAATACTTATCAAGGTGTTCCTGTAGTTGCTTATGCGGATCAATTAGTTGGTACTAAAATTACAGGAGAATCTTCAGGTGTAACTGCAGTTGTTAATAAAGTATTGGCAGATCAAGATTCGGAAAATGGCAATTTAACATTATATGTAAATTATATTGGTTCAAGTACTAGAAATAATTCTACTATTACTTTTGCAGATGGTGAAGAATTATCTTCAGATACTACAATTACTTCTGGATTATTGGGTAATACTGCTATAACTGCAGGATCGCCTTTTGGAGTTACTATTTCAGAAAATGCTGCTGCAACTGGGTCTTCATTCTCTATTCAAGAAGGTGTATATTTTGTTAGAGGTCAATTTGTCCAATGCCAAGCAGAAACTCTTATATTAGATCAATATTCTAGTACCCCTAATTATAGAATTGGATTTTTTGTAAATGAAGAAATAATTACTTCAGATTTAGATGAATCTTTAACTGATAATTCTCAAGGATATAATAATTATGGTGCTCCTGGTGCAGATAGATTAAAAATATCTTTAAGTCTTTTTAAAAAGAGTTTAAATGATAATAATGATACTAATTTTATTGAATTAGGTGTTCTTAATGAAGGAGTATTAAAATCTACACCTAGAGAAGGATTTGGTGTAGGACCAAATGGTGGTGTATTTTATAAAGATTTAGAAGATACTTTAGCTAAAAGAACCTATGAAGAATCTGGTGATTATTATGTAAAACCATTTTTCACTACTTTAAGAAATTCATTAAACGATAATATTGGTAATAATGGAATGTTCCAAGAAGGGCAAATTACTCCTTCAGGAAAAACACCATCTGATAATGTACTGATTTATAATATTTCTGGTGGTAACGCATATGTTAAAGGATATAAAATTGAGACTAATCAACCAACATTATTAGATGCTGATAAACCAAGAACTACAAAAATAATTAAGGATGAAGGTATACTTTATAATACAGGTGCTACTCTTAAAGTAAATAGAAATTATGGTGCTCCTATAGTTGGAGTCGGTAATACATATGTTCTAAGTTTAAGAGATTTAAGGACTGTTGCAAACCAAGAAACAAATCCAGGAACCGAAATCGGAGTAGCAAGAGTATATGATTATAATTTAGAATCTGGTGGTTATGATGTTGCAAATACTAATTTAAATCAGTGGGATATTTCTTTATATGATATTCAAACATATGTTAATGTAACAATAAATGAACCAATTGATTTAAGTGTACCTGCTTATGTTAAAGGTGAAAATAGTGGAGCAACTGGTTTTCTTAGAAATGCTGTCTCTAATTCTGCAGCATTAACACTTTATGAGGTTAATGGTGAGTTTATTGAAGAAGAACAACTAATATTCCCAGGTAAAAATGATAATGGAACATCTGTATCAAGGATTATTACTGCAGTTGATGTTAAAAGTATTAGTGATGTAAAATCTGTATTTGGTAAAGTTGGTGGAGGAAATACATTCTCTGCTGATATAATACAGTCTGTTGGATCTGTAATTGGTATTGCTAGTATTACTGCTGCTTCAAGCGGTTTTAGTACTATTACAAGTACCAATGAACTATTTCCAGGTACTCTTGTATCAGTAAATAATTTACTTAAATTTAGTAATACTGCTCAATCAGATTATCCAACTTATGGTCAAGTTACTTCAGTTGGAACTAATACTGTTACAGTAAGAGCAGTTGCAGATGTAACTGGAGTAGTTAATGGTAATTTACCAACTGCAGATTTGCAAGTTACTGATTTGCAAGTTTTAACAACTGAATTGGAATCATCTTCAGATGATACTCTTTATACTAAACTTCCTAAAGAGAATATTGCAACAGTTGATAATAGTAAAGGTAATATAACAATAAGAAGGAAATATACTGTTGATATTGAGAATAATCAATTAAAATCAAATACTATTCCTACTACAGGAACTAATGAAACATTCTTACCATTTGATGAGGAAAGATATGTTCTTATTAGATCTGATGGTACTACAGAATCTTTAACTGCAGATCAGTTTATCTTTACTGGTGGAACAGAATTACAAATTTATGGATTAGGTTCTGATAATACTGATGCTACTTTACTTACATCAATATCTAAAGTTAAACCTACTTCAAAGGAGAAGATTAGAAATAGAGTTAATTCTATTATTGTTGATAAGTCTACTATTGGTGGTTCTGGTACTAATATTTCTGGTATTGGTTCAACTACTTTAAATGATGGATTGGAGTATGGTAATTATCCTTGGGGAACTAGAGTTCAGGATGAAGTTATATCTTTGAATACTCCTGATATTATTAAAGTTCATGGTGTATTTGAATCATCTACTATTAATGCTGCTTCTGCACCTACTGCTGTATTATCTTCTATTACAAGTGCATCTACTACTACAGCAGAGTTTATACTTGGAGAACAAATAATAGGGCAAAATAGTGGAGCAATTGCTATTGTTGCTGAGATATTAACAGCATCACAAATTAGTTTTATCTATGAAAATGAAAAAGTTTTTACAGAAGGTGAAATTTTAGCAGCAACAGAATCCTTGATTCAAGGTAATGTAACTAGTTTAGAAGGTACTAGTTTCAATATTTCTGACGAATTTACTTATGATAATGGTCAGGAAGGAAGTTTCTATAATTATGGATTTCTTACTAGAAATTTAAATGTTGATGCACCTACTCGTCAATTAAAAATTTATTTTGAAAATGCATACTATGATCCTACTGATACTGGTGATGTAACTACAGTAGAATCTTATAGGAATTTTGATTATTCTACAGAAATTCCATCAGTTAATAGAATTAGGAATAGTGATATTATTGATATAAGACCTAGAGTTTCTACTTATACAGTTGGAGTAGATAGTCGTTCTCCTCTTGAATTTGATGGTAGAACATTTAATGGTGCTGGCAATTCTGCTGGTGCTATGCTTCAGTCAGATGGATCTATTTTAACTACTTATTCATATTATCAAGGAAGAATAGATAGAATTTTTGTTAATAAAGAAGGTGTTTTCCAAGTAGTATATGGAACACCTGCAGATAGACCTAGTTCACCTCTTCCTATAGATGATGCTATAGAAATTGCAACAATTAGTCTTCCTGCATATTTGTATGATGTACAGGATGCTTCTGTGAAATTCTTAGAATATAAGAGATATCAAATGAAGGATATCCATAATATTGCAACTAGAGTTAAGAATTTAGAGTATTATACTGCATTATCATTATTGGAAACTAATACTGCCAATATGTTTGTTTCAGATGCAAATGGATTGAATAGATTTAAGTCTGGTTTCTTTGTGGATAATTTCTCTGATTTTATTACTCAAGAATTAAATCAAGGAGTTAAAAATAGTATTGATCCACAAGTTGGAGAATTGAGACCATCTCATTATACAACTGCGGTTGACCTTATGACTGGTCCTGTAGAAAATAATATTCCTAATCAAGATAAGAATTTTGAGACTCCTCAAGGTTTGAATATTAGAAAAAATGATGGTATTATTACTTTAGATTATGGTGAAGTTGAGTGGCAAAAGCAGACTTTTGGAACTAGAACTGAAAGCGTAACACCATATGTTGTTGCTTATTGGAGAGCAAATTTAGAATTAAATCCATCTTCTGATACATGGGTTGATCAAACTAGATTAGATGCTCGTATTATTAATAGAGAAGGTAATTTTGCTGAAACAATAGCAGAATTATCCAATACTAGAGGATTTAATCCACAAAATGGATTTGGTCAAACTGTATGGAATTCGTGGAATAACTTCTGGGCTGGTAACTCCAGAACTTGGAGTGATGTAGATACCCAAACAAGAAATACAAGGAGTGGTAGATGGGTTACTACAAGGAGAAGAGTAACAACTCGTATTAATACATCTGAAGATGGAACTAGAACAAGAACTGGAACCAGAATGGAGGTTAGGGAGCAGTTTGATACCGAATCTCAAGGAGATAGAACTATAAGTAGAGAGTTAATTCCTTTCATGAGATCTAGGAATGTTGAGATTACTGCAAACGCATTAAAACCTTTAACTCAACTATATGCTTTCTTTGATTCTATAAATGTTTCTGAGTATTGTGTACCTAAATTACTTGAAATTAATATGATTGATGGTACATTCCAAGTTGGAGAAACTGTTCAGGGAACAATGCAAACAACTTGGAGTGGTGGTACTGGACCAACAAATCTAATTACTTTTAGAGTTGCTCAAGCAAATCATAAAGAAGGTGAGTATAATATTCCAACTAGTACTTATAAGGATAATCCTTATACTCTACAACCACTTTCGTCTGCATATTCTTCTACTTCCACTTTATTGAATGTAGATACTTTCTCATTATCTAATATTAATCAACCAGAATTTAATGGTTATGTTCAGAATCAAATGATTTTGGTTGGACAAACAAGTGGTGCTCAAGCAAGAATAAGTAATGTCAGACTTATTTCTGATATTTCTTCTTGGCTTCAAGGTTCATTCTTTATTCCTGATAATAATAGAAATCCTTCTGCACCTAGATTTGAAACTGGTAATAAGTTGTTTAGACTTACTAGCGATATTGATAATACTATGAAATCTTCTACTAGAGCAGAAGAGGAATATAGAGCAGAAGGATTCCATGATGTGGTTCAGGAAACTATTATTTCTACAAGAAATGCTTCTGTAGAAATGACAGATGTTTCTCAAACTGAAAATATATCAAGAATAACCAATAGAGGAAATATAAGTTCTGATACTGGTTGGCAAACTATTAGGCAAAGATTTTTAGGAGATCCACTTGCTCAAACATTTAATGTTGAGGATGAAACAGGAGTATTCTTAACAAGAGCTGAGGTCTATTTTAGATCTAAAGATGATATGGAGGTTCCTGTCAACTTCTCTATCAGAACAGTAACTAATGGTATTCCAAATAAAACAATAGTTCCAGGAACAGAAATTAATTTAAATCCTGAAGAGGTTAATGTTTCTAGTGATGGTTCATTTGCAACTACTTTCCAACTTAAATCTCCTGTTTATTTTGAAGGAAATCAAGAATATGCTATGGTCTTGATGAGTAATTCTGCGAAATATGAAGTTTATATTTCTAGAGTAGGGGAGAATGATTTAATTACTGATGCTTTTGTAGGACAGCAACCATTCGCTGGTTCTTTATTCAAGTCACAGAATGCTTCTACATGGGAACCAAGTCAGTGGGAAGATCTTAAGTTTACTCTTTATAGAGCAGACTTTAATCCATTATCAGGTAGTATTGATTTTTATAATCCTGAACTTGCTGCAGGAAATAACCAACTTCCTCTACTTGATAATAATGCATTATCATTTACTTCTAGAGAATCTAGAGTTGGATTAGGAACTACTGTTGCTGATGGTGGTCTTAAGGTTGGTAATTTGGTTATACAAGCAGGAACTAGTGCTTCAGGAAATTTAGCAGGATTTGCAGGAACTGCTACTTCTTTAAGTATTGCTAATGCTGGTATTGGTTATACTCCTAATGCTGGTACTTTAACCTATAATAATGTTGATTTAGTTACTGTAACTGGTGGTGGAAGAGGAGGAAAAGCTAATGTTACTATTGGTGATGGAGTTATTACTGGTGCTGTTATTTCAAATGAAGGTGGTGGTGGATATCAGGTAGGTGATATTGTTGGTATTGCTACTTTAGGAAGTGCTGCAGTTGGAAGAAATGCAAGATTATCTATAGTTTCTATTGGTAATACTAGTGAGTTAATTCTTAATGAAATCCAAGGCAATTTTACTGTAGGAGCTGCTCAAACTTTATCTTATGTTAATAATGCTGGTATTACTACAGTATTAAATTATGACTTGGGAGGAGATGTTCAAGTTACTTCTAATAATCTTATAAGTGATGGTTTACATCTAAAGGTTAATCATAAAAATCATGGAATGTATTCTGATAAGAATAAGGTGACTATTTCAGGAGCAATATCTGATATTAAACCTACTAAATTAACTGGTGCTTTAAGTTCAATAAGTCCATCAAATCTTACATCGTTGGCAATTAGTGTTGAGGATGCATCAGATTTCTTGAAATTTGAAAATGTTGGTGTTGGAACTACTAATGCAGGATATCTTAAGATTGAAAATGAAATCATAGAATATCAAACTGTTTCTGGTAATGTTATTACTCTTACTAATAGATCTGTTGATGGAACTTCTAGATTCAATTATCCTATGGGAACTCCTGTTTATAAGTATGAACTTAATGGAGTAAGTTTGCATAGGATTAATAAAACTCATAATGTTTTATCAACTAAACCTATTACTTTTGATGATTATTATATTGAATTGGATATGTTTAATGATGGTGTGAATAGAACTGTTGCTGGTTATCCTCTATTGTATGCAGGAAAAACTAAGTCTACAGGTGGAGAGGAGATAAGAGCAACTCAAAATATACCTTATGAACTAATTACTCCTGTAATAGACAATATTACTTTACCTCAAACCTCACTTACAGCTCAAGTAAGAACTGTTAGTGGAGTAAGTTTAGACGGTAATGAGGAAGAATGGCTTGATGAGGGATATGAACCTGTTTCTATTAATGAAACGAATTATCTAGAATCTCCTAGATTAATTGCATCTAAAGTTAATGAAAATGAGTATCTGACTCAGTTGGAAGGTAAGAAATCATTACAAATGAAATTACTTTTATCTACTGGAGATAGTCGTATAAGTCCCGTAGTAGATACTAGAAGAATTTCTACTATATTAACATCTAATAATGTTGATAGACCTATTACTAACTATGCAACTGATAAGAGAGTTAATTCTCTTACAGAAGATCCTAATGCATGTCAATATGTATCTAAGGAAATGATCTTAGAGAATTCTTCATCATCAATTAAGTTAATACTTGATGCACATCTTACTGAAGAGAGTGATATTAGAGCATTCTATTCTATTAATAATACTCAAGGTAAGAAACCAATTTTCATTCCTTTCCCTGGTTATGACAATATTGACCGTAAGGGAGAAGTAATTGATCGTGCAAATAATGATGGTAAATCTGATAAAAAGGTAATCAAATCTAATGAGTATACTTTCAGTCCAAATGCTGAATTTAAAGAATATACTTTTAGTATAGATCAATTACCTTCATTTAAGACTTATAGAATTAAATTAGTAATGACTTCCACAAGTCAAGTTCATGTCCCAAGAGTTAAAAATCTTAGGGTTCTAGCATTAGCTTGATGTATAAAGTAGAAGGAAATAGGGATCTCGCAAGAGACCCCTCTACAAATTCAATTGTTAATGTGAATGATATGGAATATACAAAATATATTTCTAGTCGTAATGCTAAACAAAAAAATAATGAAAGTCTTGATAGTATGAAAAATGATCTTGATAATATGAAAAATGAAATGAACGAAATCAAAGCACTACTTAAGGAATTAGTAAATGGCAACTAGAAAAATAACATTTGATCCAGATGCAGGAGTACCAGTTGCTTCTAATTTAACCATTTATGGTGGTACGGATTTCAATGCAAAATTTAATGTAGTTGATGTTTCCAATGTTGGGTACGGATTTACTGCTGGTTGGAGTGTTTCATCACAAATGATAAAAAGTGCTGGTATAGGAGCAACAACTATCCCTACAGCAACTTTTGTCGCTGCTATTAATATTGTCAATAAATCAATATACTTAAATTTACCTAAAGCAACTACAGGAATTATAACTGAAGGAAGATATGAGTATAATGTTTTAGTAAAATCTGGAGTAGGGACTGTGTATAATATAATAAATGGTAATATACTGGTATATCCAGTTATATCATCAGCACCATAAATATATTGAAGGAGTAATATTCTAAATGGCACAACCAGCAAGTAGATCCGACTTAATAAACTATGCTAAGAGGCAATTAGGTGCTCCTGTGCTGGAGATTAATGTCGCTGATGAACAAGTAGAGGATATCTTAGATGATTCCATCCAGTACTTCCAAGAAAGGCACTTTGATGGTGTAGAACGCACCTACATGAAGTATAAGTTGACTGAGGCAGATATTAAAAGAGGAACTGCTAATACAAGTACTGGTTCTACAAATTCCTCAGGTATAACAACAACTACTGCATCTACGACTATTAATGGTTCCACAATAGAATATGACTGGGTAGAAAATAGTAATTATTTACAAGTACCTCCAGAGATTATTGGAGTATATAAGATATTTCATTATGACGGATCTAACACTGCTAGTAACAATATGTTCAGTGTTAAGTATCAGTTATTCTTAAATGACATTTATTATTGGGGATCGACTGAGATATTAACTTATGCAATGACAAGAAGATATTTAGAGGATATTAATTTCTTATTAACAACAGAGAAGCAAATAAGGTTTAATCAAAGAATGGATAGGTTATACTTGGATGTAGATTGGCAAGCAGTGAATGAAGGAGATTTCATTATTATGGAATGCTTTAGAGCATTAAACCCCGCAGACTTCCCTAGAGTATGGAATGATTCATTCTTAAAAAGATACTTTACTGCTAACTTAAAAAGACAGTGGGGTCAAAATTTACTTAAGTTCCAAGGAGTTAAATTGCCTGGTGGCATAGAGTTAAATGGAAGGCAAATCTATGATGATGCCAATCTAGATCTTGAAATTATCAGAGAACAAATGTCTAATACTTATGAAGTTCCACCACTTGATATGATAGGATAATGGCATTAAATCCATACTTTCAACAAGGAGCAAGATCTGAACAGAGTTTAGTTCAGAGTCTCATCAACGAGCAGTTGAGGATGTATGGTGTTGAAGTACATTATATGCCTCGAAAATATTTGACAACGAATACAGTTATAAGAGAAGTAGTACAATCTAAATTTGATGATGCATATCCATTAGAAGCATATGTAGATACTTATGATGGATATGGAGAAAATCCTACTATTTTATCTAAGTTTGGTATAGAGCAAACTAATGAGATAACATTAACTATTTCCAAAGATAGATGGGAACAGTATATTGAACCATTGATGAAGAATGAACCTGATGTTAAGTTAACAACTAGACCTAAGGAAGGTGATCTAATCTATTTCCCTCTTGGTGATAGATTATTTGAAATTAAGTATGTTGAGCACGAAAAACCATTCTATCAACTACAAAAGACTTATATTTACGAACTTAGATGTGAACTCTTCCGTTACGAAGATGAAGTTATTGATACTGGTGTTGCTGAGATTGATGACGAATTAACAGGCGATACTGCAAGTGGTGAGACTGAAGATGGTACTCCAATTATTATTGGTCCAACTCAAACTCTTACCTTAGTAGGTGCTGGTGTACAAGCAACAGCAATAACAGGTATTCGTAATCATTATATTAGATCAGTTACGGTAACTGGTAGAGGTGGTGGATATAATCCTCCAGTTTATATTGGATTCTCATCAGCACCTACAGGTGGAGTAACTGGTATTGGTACTGCTTCCTTGATTGGTGGAATTAATGTATGTAATTTAAATGTTAATCCTAGAAATCGTTCTGTTCAAGCAATTAATCTTATTAACTCTGGTAGTGGATATACTGTTTCTCCTGGTGTAGCAGTAACAGGTGATGGAAAGGGAGCAACTGCAACTGCTGGAATAGGTACTACTGGTGGTGTAGGTATAGTAACTCTTAGTGCTGCTGGTGGTGGTTATGTCTTTGCACCAACAGTTACCTTCTCAACTCCAATACATGTAGGAGCAGCAGCAACTGCTATTTTAGATCAACCTATGGTTGGTGGAGGAGTAAGTATTACATCTGCACCTATTAGTATTGGTGCTTCATCATATCTCTTTAATGGAGGAACAACAGGTGGTGTGTATTATAAGAGAGCACCAGAAGTTATATTTGCTTTACCAACTGGTAGTGCTGACACTGCAACTGCTACCGCTACTTTAGACGATTATCATACAACTGGTGGAACAGTATTAAGTATTACAGTTAATGAAGGTGGAAGATTCTATGATTCTTCAACTCCACCTACTGTATCTATTTCTCATCCAGGATGGTCTTATGCTTCTGCAACAATTGGACTTGCAGGTACTTCTATTGATCCAGATTCTATATCATTCGGTTCTACAGGTAGAGCATATACAACAAGTCCTACAGTTGTTATTGGAACAGGTAGTGGTACAGATACGCCAATAGAATATGCAGTTGGTATTGCTACTATTAATCCGATTACAGGTGTAGTTACTGCTGTTTCGTTTGATGTTGCTGATCCTTGGGCAGTTGGAACTGGTGCTACGATTGGTCTTGGTTATACAGTTACACCAACAATTTCATTTAGTGGTTCTCCAAGTCCTGTTAATGCAACAGCAACTGCTTCGATTGATGCTGATGGTCAAGTTGAGGCTATTTCTATAGGTAATAGTGGATTTGGTTATGTTTCTATACCATCTGTAACGGTAGCAGCACCTACTTCTACTGCAGAACAGTATAGAGCATTAGGAGTTGCTACAATAAGGTATAACTCAGTTGAGGTGGAAGGAACCGTTGGTATAGGTTCTACTGTCATTACAGGAATTACTACAACTAATATTGTTGTTGGTGATAGGGTTAGAATGTTCTATGATTATGATGATGTTTTTGTTAACTATATTCCTGATGATACTTGGGTAACACAAATTGAACCAAATGAAGTTTATATATCTGCAGAAGCAACTAATGTAGGTATTGGAACAACAACATTTGAGTTTGGTATTGATAAGTGTGGTATTGTTACAGGAATTGCTGTTACATGGGGTGGAGGTGGATATCTAGCACCACCACTTGTATCTATCTCTAATACTGAAGGAGATAAGAATTATATAGAACAAGTAGCAGGAATACACACTGCTACAGGTATATCTACATTAACTCCTGCAGGAAATGTAGCAGGTGCATACATAACTGATGCAGGTCATGGATATGTATTAACTCCAACAGTTACTCTATCTGAACCTTCGATGGATTCTGCAGGAAACTTTATCTTTAATGAGATTGTTACTGGTTCAGTCAGCAATACAACTGGTAGAGTAAGAACATGGAATGGTACAACTAATGTTCTTGAGGTATCTTCAATTACAGGATCATTTAAACTTGGTGAGATGATTGTTGGATCAACTTCAGGTGCATCTCATAAGTTACGCATTATTGATACTGAACCTACTGATGATGGATTTGCAGATAACTTTAATATAGAGACAGAAGCAGATAAAATTATAGACTTTACAGAACAGAACCCGTTCGGGATTCCCTAAATATAATACACTAGGACTATAACAATGTTTGAATATTTTTATAACGAAATTTTGAGGAGGACTATTATATCCTTTGGTACTCTTTTTAATGGAATTTCGGTTGAACAAAAGAATGAGAGTGATCAGACTGTTAGTAATATAAGAGTTCCACTTGCATATGGTCCAACTCAAAAATTCTTAGCAAGATTAGAGCAGCAACCTGATTTGAATAAAGGTGTTGCAATTACTTTGCCTAGAATGTCTTTTGAGTTTACTGGACTTACTTATGATCCTACAAGAAAGGTAACTACAACTCAACAATTTACTGTTGCAGATCCTAGTGATGGTAGTGAAACTAAAAAAGCATTTATGCCAGTTCCTTATAATATGCAATTTGAACTTGCTATTATGTGTAAGTTAAATGATGATGCATTACAGATAGTAGAACAGATATTACCTTATTTCCAACCAGCATATAATGTAACTGTAGAGTTGGTAGAAAGTATTAAAGAGAAGAGAGATATACCAGTTGTTTTAGAAAATATTACCATGCAGGATGATTATGAAGGAGATTTCACTCAGAGAAGAGTTCTTCTTTATACTCTAAGATTTACTGCTAAGACATACTTATTCGGTCCTGTTCAGTCTGCTACCAAGGATATCATCAAGAAGGCTACTTTGGGTTATCTTACAGGTACAGATACTACCAATACTATCAGAAATGTTAATTACTCTGTTGTACCTCGTGCTATTAAGAGTTATAATCCTAATGCAGAGACTACATTATTAAGTGCTGACCTTGATTTAAGTACTCAGGTATTTGCTCTTGACAGTATAGGTACGATTTCTGCTAGTGATTATATTGTTATTGGTAGTGAGGAAATGTTAGTAAGATCTGTTTCTGGTAATGAAGTAACCGTTACTAGAGGTAAAGATGGTACTACAATTGCTTCTCATTTAAAAGGTGAAGAAGTTAAGAAGATTACAGCAGCCGATACTCCATATATTGAGGATGGAGATAACTTTGGTTTTGATGGATCTACCTTTTAACCATGACTGAAAATTTTGATAGATTAGATAAGACTTTTAATGTTACTACTGAAGCAGAAGTAGTAGAAGAAAAGACTGAGGTTGTTAAACCAGAAAAACCTGATAGACTTACTAAGGATGATATAACAAGAGATTATGAGTATACAAGAGGCAATCTTTATAGTATAATAGAAAAAGGACAAGAAGCAATTGATGGTATTCTTGAAATTGCTCAAGAAAGTGAAATGCCCAGAGCATATGAAGTTGCTGGACAGTTAATTAAGAGTGTTTCTGATGCTACTGACAAATTAATAGACCTTCAGAAAAAACTGAAGGATGTTAATGAAGAGAAAGTAGCAAAAGGACCGTCAACTGTTAATAATGCACTTTTTGTTGGTTCCACAGCAGACCTTGCCAAATTAATCAAAGGTCAAATACCACCAAATAAGTCTGAATAAATATACTTGTAGATGGAGTAGTAATAAAGGTGCCACTTAAAAAGCCTTCAGATTTTTACGATAAGAAACCCAATTCTCCTTTTGATAATGTAAAGGAAGAATTGAAGAATGCTAAGCCTGAAAAGGTTGAGCGAATTTCTGAAGCTTTTGATTCCTTTAAAGGTAATTTAAATAATTTACAAGCACTTAAGGATTTTACTGAAACCTTTGGTACATTTAAGTCTAATGTTGAGAAGGTAGAAACTTTATCATCTTCAGTAGAAGAGATAAGAGAAAGTATTACTGATTTAATTGATAGAAAAGATTTAGATGATGCCATGATGGCTCATCTATTGTTTGTAGAAGAGTCGATAAGAAATGTTCAGGATAAAGTAAAAACAGTCAATTCAAATACTTTATTAGAAATAAATCAAGGATTTGAATCATTATCTGAAAGTGTAGGTAAGTTTTTAGGTGAAGAAGTACCTGCATATAAGAAGTTAATTGTTGATTCTGAGACAAGAGTTGATAATAGATTTGGAAGTTTTAAAGAGAGTGTAG
>VTLG01005434.1_pt1 | contig 15778 bp, 14 predicted proteins | sample 4694571 | NCBI WGS metagenome assembly VTLG01 (sample SAMN12604809, study PRJNA352737) | marine metagenome | biome: ENVO:00000447; feature: ENVO:00000209|ENVO:00000569|ENVO:01000036; material: ENVO:00002151; isolation source: viral sequences binned using virsorter ...
TTATCAATGAAGAAGGAAACTTCAATTCTATAGCCGCATCTGCTAATATAGGCACTGTCTGGAATTCATGGGAAACGCAGTGGAGTGGTTTTCAAACGGAAGAAATTCAGGGAATTGATAGCAATATTATTACTGTTGGTTCACGAACAACTGGTCCAGTTAGAACTGGTGTCAGAACAGAAGTTGTTGAGAAAGTTGATCTAGAATCTAGAGGAACGAAAGTAGTCTCAACCGCATTAATTCCATTTGTAAGAGCAAAAGATATTACTTTTGAAGGATTTGATTTCCTACCAAACACACAGGTATATCCTTTCTTTGATGCACAGGCTGTAAGTTCTTTCACTAGACCTTCGGCTGGGTTCTCAACAAATGACGCAAGCCTGGTTAATGGTGATGCGATTATAACAAGTCCCAGTGGTAGAGTCAAAGGAACTTTCTCTATACCTGATCCTAAAATTAGTGGTAATCCTCAGTTTAGAACAGGTCAAGTTTCTTTTAGATTGACTTCAAGTCCTACAAACATAGTTTCTACCGATCCTGTTACTGCTGGCGAAACAAACTATGATGCCGTTGGTATTGTACAAACTTTGCAAGAAACTATTGTTGCAACAAGAAATGCTGAGATAAGGAGAACATCAGTTTCACAAGCTACGGAAATTAGAAGCGAATTCGGTCAGTTTGTGGACGAAGGCAACACCACCGACGGCGATGACCCTCTTGCTCAAACTTTCTTGGTTGATGTGGACGGTGGTATGTTTGTCACGAGTGTGGATCTTTTCTTTGAAGCAAAGGATGATAATCTTCCTGTTACAGTAGAAGTTAGGGAAGTGCAGAATGGTTTTCCTGGCCCGAGAGTCATACCTTTTGGAAGAGTGGTTAAAGATTCTGATGATGTTGTTATTGACTCTTCTGCTCAGACAGCAACCAACTTCAAATTTGAATCGCCAGTGTATTTACAGGATGGGTTGGAATATTGTATTGCTGTTATTGCTAATGTTCCAACATACAAAGTTTGGATTGCACGAATGGGTGAGACAGAGGTTCAATCTACATTGGCACAGGCTCAAGTCGGTGGAACCGCTGATGCTGCACAAAATGTTTTGTTCTCAGACAGAACTGTTTCGGAACAACCAGAATTTGGTGTTTTGTTCAAAGGTCACAACAACAGAACTTGGGCCCCATCTTTGACTGAAGACTTAAAGATGAATATCTATCGGGCAGAATTCAGTTCATTGACTGGTACAATTCCTCTGGTGAATGATAGTAATCCGGTTAAGACTCTTGAAAAGAATCCGTTAGAATTCTTGGATGGTAGTGCAGTGATCAAAGTGTTCCATCCAGATCACGGAATGTATTCTACATCAAACAATGTGACTATCGCTGATGTGAAATCTGGAATAACCACAACATTGTCTGCGGCGATAACTGCATCCTCTACCACTATTGAATTGGCCTCTGGTACAAACTTTGATGACACTAGTGGTGTCTACTCTAGAGATGCATCTAATGTGTACTTTATCAAAATTGATGATGAGATTATTTCATATACCTCAATCAGCACAAACACAATTAGTAGTGCAACTAGAGGCGTAGACTCAACGACTGCTGCATCTCATGATGAAGGTGCAACAGTTGAGTTGTATATGTTGCATAAGATTCCGTTTACACAAATCAATAAGACACATACTGCGGTTGCAAACGTTGAGATTGACAGTTATACTGTTTCTTCAACTGCGACGGCTGTTATTGATGGTACATCAAGCACAAGGTCTAGAAATGGTGGTACGGATGCAACTGCTACGGAAAACATTTTGTATGATGTTGCAAAGTATCAAGTTGGTTTACTTGAACTTCCTGGTACAAGTGTGACAGCACAGAAACGGCCGTCAACAGCAACAAGTCCAAGTGGTTCGGAAACTTCTTTTACGAAGACCTCTGCTGCTGATGCAATCAATGTTCCATTAAATGAGAATATATATTATAATGTTCCATATCTTGTGGCATCTGATATTAACCAAGACAATGAGATGTCTTCTGTGAAATCTTTGTCGTTAGATCTTACCTTGAGTTCAACCTCAAGTAATTTGTCTCCAGTTATTGACGCTCAAAGATTGTCTATGATTGCGATTGCAAATAGAATCAACAACATTGATTCTTCTTCAGATGTTTATCCAACATCTGAATATTTTGCTTCAACAGAACCAGACGGTGATAATAACGCTGCAATTTATTGTACAAAACAGATAGAACTTGAACAGAAAGCAACTGCATTGAAAGTGCTTCATTCTGCAAACAGAGGCTCTGATGCAGAAATAAAAGTTATGTATAAGATTTTCCGAGAGGATGACGAGACAGACTTTAACGAAACAGGTTGGAGATTCTTTAATGATAATGGGTCACCAGATATTTCTGTTGGTGCTTCTACTGGTATAAATGATTTTCGTGAGTATGTTTATACTGCCGGTGTTACTGATGATGGTATTGGTACTGAACTGGATCCGTTCGTTTCATTTGCAATCAAGATTGTAATGCAAGCAACTAATTCAACATCAGCACCTAGAATCAAAGACTTCAGAGCAATCGCATTGGCGACATGATATGAGTGAAAGAGAATATAGAAAAGTTGAGGGAAACACAGACCTTTCAAGAGATATGAGTTCTGGTGTTATTGTAAATACAAATAGAAGTGCTTATGAACGAGCAGTTGCTCGTTCCAAAGCTGCTCAACGGCAAAGAGATGAATTAAGAAGTGTTACAAGAGAAATAAATAACATCAAATGCGAAATGCATGAGATAAAATTTCTATTACAACAATTGGTAGGTAAATAAAACGATGGCTACAGTAACAGCAGCATCAATCTCAGTATCTGATAGTTTAGAAAGATTCAGACAAGAGTTTAATACTTTACGTTCAGACGTTAGCAATATTACGTCTGGTAATATAACTATTAATAATGAATCAAACAACCGTATTCTTACTTCTGTAAGTACAAATACTTTTAATGCAGAATCAGGTTTGACCTATGACGGTTCGACTTTTGCTGTTTCTGGTGCAGTAACTATAAGTGGCCTTACAACCTTTAGTGGTAACCTTGTTATACCTAATGCTGGTAACATTGGTTCTGCTGGTGATACTGATGCTATCGCGATTGCTTCAGATGGTAAAACTACATTTAGTCAACAAACAACACATTCTGGTGGTATTCTTATTGCTAATGCTGGTAATATTGGTTCTGTTGGTGACTCAGATTCTATTGCTATTGCCTCTGATGGTGTGGTAACATTTAGTCAAGCACCAGTGTTCCCAGATGGATCTATTGCAGTTGCAGATTTAGATATTGATGGTGGTACTGATATAGGTGCTGGACTCGCAGATGCAGATTTATTTATTGTTGATGATGGTGCAGGAGGTACAAATAGAAAAACCGCCGCTAGTAGGATCAAAACATACGTAGCAGACGTAACACTTACAACTGCTGCACAAACAAACATTACTTCACTCGGCACGTTAACAACATTGACTGTTGATAACATTATTATCAATGGTACAAACATTGGCCATACATCAGATACTGATTCTATTGCTATTGCCTCTGATGGTGTGGTAACATTTAGTCAAGCACCAGTGTTTCCTGATGGAAGTATTGCTGTTGCAGACTTGGATATTGATGGTGCTACGGATATTGGAGCTGCTATTGTTGATGCAGATTTGTTTATTATTGACGATGGTGCTGGTGGTACAAATAGAAAAACAGCAGCATCAAGACTTAAAACATATATTGGAACTGGTGGTTGGTCATTTGGTACAGCGGTGTCGCCGACAAGCGTGTCTTCAGTGACGTTTACTGGAGTCCCTTCTGGCACCAATTTCGTCGAGATCAAATACGCCGGAATCACATTCAACAGCGGCGATATAATTTACACGCAACTGGGTGACAGCGGCGGAATCGAGACGTCGGGTTATTTAGCAAGTGTGAGTAGTCATGAAGAAAACGTCGAGCGCACATCGGAATTCCGGCATCATAATAATGGGATGACTAGTCAAGGTGCCGCCGCACTCATTCAATATTCGCGTGTCGATGGAAATACATGGGTGATGCACGGTGTGTCGCGAGGCAACCTGACGAACTCCTTTGCTGGTTCTAAAACGCTGTCTGGTGAGCTGACGCAACTTAAAGTGTTTAGCGCGGCGGGCGAGAATATGACCGCTGGGACAATTCAAATTTCCTACCAAACTTAGGAGGTATTTATGCCACAACGAATTGAACATAACGTCACAACGGGTGTGACTTCTACTTTAGAATTAACCGCCGAGGAAGTGGTTGAGCTAGAGGCATTACAGGCCAATGCTCCGGTTCAAATGTGGAAGGAGATGCGACAGGAACGCAACCGTCGGCTTGAATTAAGCGATATCGCTATTTTGCCAGATCGCTGGGATGCGATGGCCGATGACGCAAAAACTAGCTGGACAAATTATCGCCAAGCACTTCGCGATCTGCCAGCAAACACGCCTGATCCTACGCCATCTAAGGTCGTATGGCCCACAAAACCAGAATAATATAGAAAAACCAATTGTAGGACATCTACACAATGGCAGTTAGATCACCTTTATATTTTAGTGGGGGAAACTTAATTGAATTGTCTTCGGGCGAAATCAACGAGTGGTCACAGAAAGCTATTTACCAATATAGTTTAAGTCCTACTGCTGTTCTTACTGTTGTTTCCAGTAGTGGAGCAAATATTGATGCTATGGATGACACCAGATTGAAGGCAGGCGCAACTTCACAAAGTTCAAGTGCTTTTGTCGCAGAGTCTAGCACTGCTGAACCGAGCACTGTGACAGTTTCTTACGATAAAATCAATTTTGCCTATACTTCAACTGGTGACATCTCTAACACTTCTGATACAGGAACCACCTTTCCTGTATATTATGATAGTAGCGCCGGTGCTGTGCGGGCTATGAATTTGACAGATTTTTTAGACACTTTCATTTATCCGGCAGTGAACCTTATGGTTGCTGCATCTGAGTCTTCTGATACTGCTGGAACATATACGATAACTTCATCAGCGTCTGCGCCAAGTAACTACACTAAAGTCTCTTCTGATGACACCGCTGTTTTTACAGACACAAGAGCTGACACATCAGCATATTCGGCCGCGGGTATTCCTGAAACCCTTGACCAACCAACCACGATTACTAATTACTATCTTCATCGTAGAGATGGTTCTAATCTGACTCCATCCAGAACACCCGTTCTTATTGATGGTTCTAATAATATTCAACAGTTTTCCACGAGCACTCTTGCTGACCTACTAGGTAATTGGTTGAGATACACTGCGGCTCATGATACTAATGGTAACAAGATTACATATTCCGTTGGAACAAGTGGCAGTGGTAATGCCCGAGGAACCAATATGCTTGATACAAGACTTAATGGTTCTGGTAATTATCAAACATTGCAAGTTGGTAGTGACTATCGTGCACAAGAATTTCCAAACGGTTCCGCAGTCACAATCAATACTTATAAACTTTTCATAGATAAAACATAGGAGATAAACTATGGGTGAAGAAACTGCTGCCTATAATGAGAAGGGCGAACCAAAATATCCTTTTGTTGGTAGGATAGTTGAGGCTTATTACACAAATGCAGATCTGACTGAGATTGATATCATTCACAATTACGATATTCCTGATGATGGTGCACATGCAAATGGTGGTAAAGAAGGCACGACAGTATTCTCGGTTTCAGTTGATGAAAAGGACGAACGTTTTCTAGCATTGCTTCAAGAATTTTCTTATGAGTCACTTGATGAATGCACAAGAAACAGAAACGAAGCAACTCGTGATCAATTCAGACGAGCATTCCAAGATTATGCCCAAAGAAACAAAGTAGAAGTCGAAGGTGAATCTTTAGATCTCATATTTGATTATGACCCTGAAAATGAAGTTCATAAAAATATTCTCTCTAGATTAAAACTAAAAATGTTCGAACAGGAAATCGTTCAAAAAAGTAAAAAGAGAAAAGCAAAGACTGGTATTCGTGAGGCAGAAACATTGGAGCAAGCACTCAAAGCATATTCCCAATTTCTTTAATCTGAGAAATTATAAAAAACATGTCTGAGGTAAAGAGAGTATCATGGGAAGAAATAAAACTTATTTGGGAAACTCAGTTGTGGCCAAACAAAACTGGAGGCATCAAACCATACAACAAATGGACATGGAGACATCCAAGTAGACACTTTGGTTTTGATTACAACATGGAAATTTCTCCTGTTTTCTTCGGTATTTTCAAAAACAACAAACTCGTGTCAGTTAACAGTTGTTATATGAGTAATGATTGGAAAGACTCAATATATTTTAGGTCTAGAGGTTTATGGACAGATCCAGAATATCGTAAACAAGGTCTTGCTTCTTTAATACTACTTGAAACTATAAAGTATGCAAAAGATAATTATGGAACTTGGATATGGACTGTGTCTAGAAAAACTTCATTAGTTGCATATGAAAGTGTAGGTTTCGAACAGTGGTCTGGTTGGAAAGAAGAGTTGGAATTTGGTCCAAATTGTATCGCGATTAAATACTTATAAATAAGTAATAAACGGAGTCAAACATATGGCAGTTCCATCAACAAAGGCCACTCTTAAATCATACTGTTTACGAGCTCTTGGTTTTGGTGTTATAGACATTAATGTGTCAGACGATCAGATTGATGATAGATTGGACGAGGCGCTACAATATTTTGCTGAATACCACTATGATGGTGTTGAGAGAATGTATCTCAAACATCAAATCACTTCAGCAGATATAACCAGAGCAACATCTGATACATCTACAACCGCAACTGATGTGGTGGATAGTTCTGTCACTGCAACTTGGAAAGAAGGTAATGGTTACATTCCTGTACCGACAGCTGTTCTTTCTGTCGTCAATGTATTTCCTATCACTGATAGCACAACGGCCAACATGTTTGACCTTAGATATCAGTTAAGGTTGAATGATTTATATGACTTTTCATCTACCTCCATTATGGAATATGAAATGACGTTGCAACATCTAGACTTCCTAGAACATGTGTTAGTTGGTGAGATTCCTATTCGTTTTAGTCAGCATCAACAAAGACTTTACCTTGATATGGACTGGAACAATGATGTTAAAGTTGATGAATATATCATTATTGAGTGTTATAGAAAGCTTGACCCAACATCATTTACAGATGTATATAATGACATGTATTTGAAAAGATATGCAACTGCTCTAATCAAAAGACAATGGGGTGCAAACCTATCAAAGTTTAATGGCGTTACAATGTTAGGAGGTGTCACGATGAATGGTGACACTATTTACTCACAAGCACAAGAGGAATTGCAAAGATTAGAAGAACAAATTCAACTTGCATTTGAGTTGCCCGTCAACTATATGATAGGATAAACCATGCCTGTTAATTCCATATTTCATACCAGTAATTCTCATGCGATTGCAACAGAGCAAAATCTCTATAGAGATTTGCTTGCAGAAGCCATTCAGATATTCGGCCATGATGTTCATTATCTAGACAGGACTATTGTAGCAGAAGATACTCTTTTGGGAGAAGATGTGCTTTCAAAATTTAGTTCTTCTGCTAAGATTGAAATGTATGTTGAGAATGCAGAGGGTGGTTATGAAGGTGAAAGAGAGTTGATGAATAGGTTTGGTTTACAAAACCTAAGTGATGTAACCTTTGTAGTAGCAAAACACAGATTTCAACAGTTAACAAAACAGATTACAATTGAGAGTGGCACAGACACTACAGGTGGTGCCATACTTCTAGAGTCTGGAACTATTGATATGTCCTCTGATGCAATTGTATTTGAAGGAGAAACCTTCTATATTCTTAATGAGACTGATGCAACAGATTCAGATAGACCTCTTGAGGGGGATTTAATTTTTCATCCAATTTTGAAGAAACTATTTTCTGTGAATTTTGTTGATCACGATGAACCTTTTAATCAATTAGATAACAATCCAGCTTATAGATTACGGTGTCGCACCTTTGATTATAGTTCCGAGATATTGGATACAGGTATTGATGCGATTGATGCAATTGAAGATGCACTTTCAACAGATGCACTTGTTTATCAATTCACTCTGGAACAATCAAGTGCTGTCAATGAACCTATTAGAATTCATGACACTGCAACAACTAGAGGATTGTTGTTAGATGAAACAGATAGTGACAATATCATAGGTGAAGACGATAGTAGCTCTGTTGGTGAAAGCATACTTCTTGAGACAGGCACCAATGATTATCTGTTACAAGAGGAATATATAATAGGTACAGGTGGAGCAAATACTGGTAGTCTTGATAATACTGCACAGAATGAATTGTTTGAAAGTTTGGATGATGATGTGTTAGATTTCACTGAAAGTAATCCATTTGGTGACGCAGGAGAGTAAAGAATGTTAGGCAGTCAGTTCTACCACGAAACAATAAGAAAGGTCGTTGTTGCATTCGGAACCTTGTTCAATGGTATTCAGTTGGTTCGTAAAGACAATGATGGAACTATTGTGCAATCCATGAAAGTTCCTTTGGCCTATGGTCCGAGACAAAAGTTTCTTGTTAGATTAAGAGAAGATCCTGATCTTACAAAACAGGTAGCGATTACACTTCCACGTATTGGGTTTGAGATTCAAAATCTAACTTATGATCCTAGTAGAAAATTAAATCGGGTACAAAAGTTTAAGAAGACTAAATCAGGAAATACTAGTAGACTTGATGTACAATTTATGCCAGTTCCATACAACTTGGATTTTGAGTTGTACATACTGTCAAAGAATTCTGATGATGCATTGCAAATCGTAGAACAGATTCTTCCTTACTTTCAACCTGACTATACTCTTACAATTAATGATATGGCCGATATGGGTATCAAGAGAGATGTGCCAATCATTCTGAATAGCATATCATATGAGGATGATTATGAAGGTGATTTTGAAACAAGACGAGCCATAATCTATACATTGTCTTTTACGACTAAGTTTTATCTTTATGGTCCAATTACTGATTCCGGTGTCATTAAGACTGCTATTGTGGATCAGTATGCTAATGTTAAGTCAGAAGCTCCAGCAAGAGAACAGAGATACACTGTTACTCCAGATCCAACTACTGCCGATGCTGATGATGATTTTGGATTTAATGAAACTACATCTTTCTTCCAAGATTCAAAAGTCAGAGATAATACCACAGGCGATGATAAGTTAACAGAATGAACAGTGAAATTGATAAAGCTTTAGGAGTGGTTGAAGATATTGAGATCAACCCTATTGTTGAAAAAAAAGTAAATCCAATACAAATATCTAATAATGATGCAGACATAGAAAATGATTATGCGTATCAAAGACAAAATTTTTACAACTTGGTTGAACGTGGATCTGATGCGATTGAAGGTATTCTTGAATTGGCTAGGGAAAGTGATGCTCCACGAGCGTATGAAGTCGCAGGTAATTTGATCAAACAAGTTGCAGAGGTGACAGAGAAACTTGGCGACCTTCAAGAGAAAATGAAACGTCTCAAAGAAGTTCCAAGTAATGCACCGAAAAATGTTACCAATGCTTTGTTTGTGGGAAGCACTGCTGAATTGCAGAAAATGTTAAAAGAAAAATAGGGTATGGCTGATCAAAACCAATATCTGGGTAATCCTAATCTCAAGAAAACAAATACTCCGGTAGAGTTCACAAAAGAGAACATTATCGAATACGGTAAGTGTGCAGAAGATCCACTTTACTTTATTAAGAACTATGTTCAAATCGTTTCTCTTGACCACGGACTAGTTCCATTTGAGATGTATGGTTTTCAAGAGGGTATGGTTTCAACCATGCACGATAATAGGTTTTCTATTTTTAAACTACCTAGACAGTCAGGCAAGTCAACTATTATCATCTCATATCTTTTGCATTATGCATTATTCAATCCAAATGTGAATATCGCTGTCCTTGCAAATAAGTCAATCACGGCAAGAGATATTCTTGGTAGATTACAACTTGCATATGAAAACCTTCCTAAATGGATGCAACAAGGTATTATTGCGTGGAACAAGGGTAATATTGAATTAGAGAACGGTAGTAAGATTATTGCTGCTGCCACCTCCTCAAGTGCTATTCGTGGTGGTTCTTATAACATTATTTTCCTTGATGAGTTTGCGTTTGTTCCTTCTAACGTTGCAGAACAATTCTTTGCATCTGTCTATCCTACCATTACCTCTGGTCAAAACACAAAGGTTATCATTGTTTCTACACCACACGGTATGAACATGTTTTATAAGATATGGGTAGATGCACAGGAAAGACGAAATGATTATATTGCAACAGAAGTTCATTGGAGTGAAGTTCCTGGCCGTGATGAAGAGTGGAAGAAAGAAACAATACGAAATACTTCAGAGTCACAGTTTAACGCTGAGTTTGAATGTGAATTCCTAGGCTCAATTGATACATTGATAAGTGCACACAGATTGAAAACTTTGGTATATAGAAATCCAATTCAATCAAATGCAGGGTTGGATATTTATGTTAGGCCAGAAAAAGACAATGTGTATATGATAACGGCCGATGTTTCTCGTGGAACCGCAAATGACTATTCTGCCTTTGTAGTCTTTGATGTGACTGAAATACCATATAAGGTGGTTGCGAAGTTTAGAGATAATGAAATCAAACCGCTTCTGTTTCCTACAAAAATACATGAAGTTGCGAAGGCATATAATCAGGCATACGTCATGGTAGAGGTGAATGACATAGGTGAGCAGGTCGCTAACGCTTTACAGTTTGATCTTGAGTATGACAACCTAGTTATGGCTTCGATGCGAGGACGGGCCGGACAGATACTTGGAGCGGGCTTCTCAGGCGGCAGAGCGCAATTGGGTGTAAGAACAACCAAGGCTGTCAAAAAGATTGGTTGTTCTAATCTTAAACAGTTGATAGAGGACAACAAACTAATAATAGAAGATTATGATGCTGTCAATGAACTGTCTACTTTTATAGTCAGAGGTTCATCCTATCAAGCAGACGATGGGTGTAATGATGATTTGGTTGCATGTATGTTTATGTTTGCATGGGCAACAGATCAGACTTATTTCAAAGAACTTACTGACAATGATATACGAAAGACAATGATAAAAGAGCAACAGGATATGTTAGAACAGGACATGGCTCCATTTGGTTTTATTGTCAACGGTATAGATGATCCCTTTGAAGATACTATAGATGAGTATGGAACCCGCTGGACACCAGTTGTTAGAGATTATAATACAAATTGGTAAAACACTAAATAAACTCAATTAGATCAGATTCTAATTTAATGAAACAATTTGCACAAACAATTTTTGAATTCTTTATCAATTGAATTGATTCTTCACGACTCTCTTCGTTCATACCTTTACGTTGAGTAAGTTTTCTAATTTTATTGTTGTGTGGGTAGAACTTTAAACAAACAGTTTCGCTTTCACCACAATGAACACAGGACTTGTCAGCAAGGTATTCGTTGAGCCACACTATGCGTTGTCTATAGTTACGTTTCGCAACTTTCTTTATAGTGTCTTTATACTTCTCATAGTGTGATGACATGTGCATATTTATAAGATTTGCAACATATAAAAACACGGTTTTAGAAAACCTATTTTTATAAATAATAACAAGAATAACAAAGAGTTTTTAGACTCTACAATTGTAAGGAGTACGAGAAATGGGTTTTTTAGTCTCTCCAGGCGTACATGTTAAAGAAATTGATCTTACTAATATCATACCCGCCGTACAAACAAATATTGGCGCAGTTGCTGGACCTTTTGAAAAGGGCCCGGTTGCAACGGTTGTTAATATTGGTTCTGAAGAAGAACTAAGAAGTATTTTTGGCGAACCTAATGGTGATAACTTTGAATATTGGTTCACTGCTGCAAACTTTTTGCAGTATTCCAATGCGCTTAAAGTTGTCCGGGCTGAGTCTGGTGTTCTAAATGCTGCATCTGAACTAGGTGTGTTGATTAGAGATACTGACCACTATTCGGGTTCTTATAGAGATGGTCAAGGAACTGTTGGTCCTTGGGCCGCAAGAACTGCTGGTGATTGGGGTAACTCTCTCGCGGTTTCCATTTGTGCAACTGCTACAGCATTTTCGCAGAACATTACAGGGGCGAACCAAGTTAACGGTGCGGCATCTAACGGTGCAACATCTGTTACTGTTGATGACGTTGATCTTGCAGACAACGTTATTAACGTTGGCGATATCGTTTCTTTCTTCACAGACAGTGGATTCGGTACTCCGGCTAGTGGTCATGCAGGTAGAGAATATGAGGTCACTGCTCGTGACACAGCAAACAACACAATCACAATTCGTGAACTAGACAATCCGAATGGAACTGGATTGGTTGCAGACCTTGCTGACAATTCCTTCATTCGTAGACGTTGGAAGTTCTACGACTTTTTTGATTCTGCACCTGGCACATCTGACTGGTCTACTAAAGAAGGACGCGGTACAGCTGATGAACTGCACGTTGTTGTTTATGATACAACAGGTAAGATTACTGGATTCAGTGAAAGTGTTGCTGGACAAAGAGGTGACTCGATTCTAGAAACATATTCAGCACTTTCCAAAAATCCTAAGGCCAGAACAGCTCAAGGTGGAACAAACTATTATCCTGATGTGATCTATACACAATCTGCAAATATCTATTGGATGGATCATCTTTCTTCTGGTACTAACTGGGGTAGTGACTTGGATGCAAGTAACAACATTATCCTCAACGGTACGGATTCTAGTAGTTCGGATGAAGGTGATGCTGTTCTTTTAGATGGTACAGATAGTTCTGGTTCAAATGCTGGAGATAACGTTATTCAGGACTCCGGTTCTGGTGCTGGTGCGTTCACTGCTGTTGACACACCGACATATGATGGGTTGACTGGTGGAACAGACGACTATTCTTTGACTGTTGGTGAGAAGAGAACAGCATATGACTTGTTCGCAGACACAGAAGCTCACGACATCAACTTTGTGCTTAGTGGTCCTGCTGTTACAGTTACTGGTTCATCGTTCGGCACATCTGGTGATGAGTTTGACACACATGGTACGATGATTACAGACCTTTGTGAACTTCGCAAGGACTGTGTTGGTTTCATCTCTCCTGCTCGTCAGGCGGTTGTTAACGTTCAGAGTTCAAACACGCAAACAGTAAATGTAAAAGATTCGTTTGATACATTGCCATCGTCTTCGTATGTTGTATACGACAGTGGTTATAAGCAGATGTATGATAAGTACAATGATGTGTTGCGTTTTGTTCCTTTGAATGGCGACATTGCTGGGGTATGTGCAAACACAGATAGAGTTGCTGATGCATGGTTCTCACCAGGCGGTTACAATCGTGGTAACATTCGTGGTGCGATTAAAGTTGCTTACAATCCAAAACAGTCTGAAAGAGATATTCTTTACAAGGCTAGAATCAACCCTGTTGTTGATTTTCCTGGTCAGGGTGTGGTTCTCTTTGGTGACAAGACTGCTCTAACAAAACCAAGTGCGTTTGATAGAATCAACGTTCGTCGTTTGTTCTTGGTTCTTGAAAAAGCAATCGCAACTGCTGCTAAGTTTACACTCTTTGAGTTCAACGATGAATTTACAAGAGCACAGTTCCGTAACTTGGTAGAGCCTTTCTTGCGAGATGTTCAGGGTCGTAGAGGTATCACTGATTTTGCGGTGATTTGCGATGCTACGAACAATACAGGTGAAGTGATTGACAGAAATGAATTCATTGCTGACATCTTCATCAAACCAGCAAGGTCTATTAACTTTATCACTCTTAACTTTGTTGCCGTTCGAACTGGTGTCGAATTCAACGAAGTTATCGGTAGATTCTAATAAGGAGCAACGAAAATGGTTGGAACATTAGACGAATTTAGGTCACAACTACTTGGTGGTGGCGCTAGAAATAACCAATATCGCGTTGAGATTAATAATCCTCCTGCTGGTGCTGTTGGTTTGGATACAAGAAATGCTGCGTTTTTGTGCACGGCTGCTCAGTTGCCAGGAATGACAATCGCTGAGGTTGAGGTTCCATTTAGAGGTCGTTCATTGTTTATCCCTGCTGATAGAACATTTGAGACATGGACTGCAACTTTCTTAAACGATACAAACTTTGCAATTAGAAACGCAATGGAACGGTGGAATAACAGTATGAATAATCTTGTCACGGGTCAAGGTTTGACCCTTCATGATGAATATACTGCTGACCTTAGAGTTTCGCAACTTGATAGAGATGATTCGGTGTTGAAAACATACACCTTTGTCAATGCGTTTCCTCTAGAGGTTAGTGCGATTGATTTAGCTGCCGGCACTTCAGACACGATTGAAACTTTTGATGTGACATTTAGATATCAACACTTTGTTACTGATGCCGTCATTGCAGATGCGCCGTCTGGTCCATTTTAGTGACTGACTATATATTTCTAACTACTAAATAGTAGTAGTAAGGAGATATAATGGCAGAACTATTTGGTTTTAGTATTACTCGAAAAGGGGCTCAGGACAGTGGAGATACTTTCACTGTCCCGACTCCTGACGACGGTAGCATCGAAGTCGCTGGTGGCGGTTTTTTCTCTTCTGTTCTTGATACGGATGGACGAGAAAGAACCGAGCTAGATTTAATTCGACGTTATAGAGATATTGCACAACAACCAGAATGTGACAGTGCAGTCGAAGATATTGTTAATGAATCAATAACCTCAGATGAATTTTCTCAGTCTGTTATGGTTACTCTTGACAGACTTCCCTACCCAGAAAAAATTAAAAGACTTATTCGCAAAGAATTTGATAGTGTCCTTTCTCTTTTAGAATTTGAACAAAAAGGTCATGATATCTTTAGACGTTGGTATGTTGATGGAAGAATTTTTTTCCATAAAGTTATTGACCCTAAAAATCCTAAAAAAGGCGTAACTTCATTACGATATATTGATGCAACTAAGATTAGAAAAGTAAGAGAAGTAAAGAAAGAGAAAGATCAAGCCACTGGTGTAGATAAGATTAAGAAGATTGAAGAGTATTACATCTATAATGAAAAAGGATTGCATTCTGCCGGATATGGTGGAGCTCAACAGGGAATTAGAATTGCTGATGACGCAATAACATATTGTCCTTCTGGTGTAATTGATCAAAACAGTGGTAAGGTTTTATCTTACTTACACAAAGCAATCAAACCTGTCAACCAATTGAGGATGATTGAAGATGCGTTGGTTATCTATCGTATTTCTAGGGCTCCTGAGCGTCGTATATTTTATATTGATGTTGGTAATCTTCCTAAGATAAAAGCAGAGCAATACCTCAAAGATGTGATGAATCGTTATCGCAACAAGTTGGTCTATGATGCATCAACTGGTGAGATACGAGATGATAGAAATCATATGAGCATGTTGGAAGACTTCTGGCTTCCACGAAGAGAAGGTGGTCGAGGCACAGAAATTACAACATTGCCGGGTGGTTCTAATCTTGGTGAGATTGATGACATTCAATATTTCCAGAAAAAACTTTATCGGTCATTGAATGTTCCTATTTCCAGACTTGAATCAGAATCAAATTTTAGTCTTGGTAGAAGCACAGACATTACAAGAGATGAACTCAAATTTACCAAGTTTATTCAGAAGTTAAGAAAGAAGTTTGTTCATCTCTTTACGGACGTTTTGAAAACTCAGTTGTTGTTAAAGGGTGTTATTTCCTTAGAAGACTGGGATATAATGAAAGAACATATTCAATATGATTTTCTCAAAGATGGT
>VTLG01008682.1_pt1 | contig 15778 bp, 18 predicted proteins | sample 4694571 | NCBI WGS metagenome assembly VTLG01 (sample SAMN12604809, study PRJNA352737) | marine metagenome | biome: ENVO:00000447; feature: ENVO:00000209|ENVO:00000569|ENVO:01000036; material: ENVO:00002151; isolation source: viral sequences binned using virsorter ...
CCACTCGCCATCGCTTGGCGGTGCTAAGTCCCAAAGTCCACCGCCTTCAGTAGCACTTACTACATGCGGCTCAATCTCGTGAATGTTGAACGTCCCGAACTCGTGAGCGAATCCCATAACGAATCCGAACATATCACCGTTAGCGTCAACCGGCTCAAGCTGCCAGTATTCCCAACCATTTTTTAATAAGTACCAGCCGTGAACATTCCACTCATTGCCAGCGTTATCGTAAACCTTGCGTGTTGTTTTTGCTTTTAACATATCTCAATTTCCTTTTAGTGACTCGCACCACTTGCTAAATATTTCACGAGCTTCTTTTTTGTCTAAGTCAAAATCAGCTTGCAACATAGTCGGAGCCCACATCATATTCATGGTTCCGCTATCTCGTAAATCAGTTAGGTATTCAAAATATTCTTGCATCTTAAAATCCTCTCAATCCGTGTTCATCGTGCATCAAATCCCAATGGTCACAAGCAGCGTTCCAGTCTTCAACTGAAACTTCTTCAACTTGTTCCAACTCTTCGTTACTCGGTTCGTTAACCATAATTTTTGTTCCTTTCAAGAACGTGTTGTATTTGTTATATTATTATTATCGTCTATGGGTGTGACACGGTTGGTCACTCAAACGTACTTTCCTACAATTTTTTTCCAGTTTTTCATGACATAATCGTAGTTGCCCTGACACTCGACGGTTCCCATAGATGCGCCGGTTGAGCCTACCCAGCTCGTGATTGCGTACTTCCCTAGTCGATTGCATCGCACTAGGTGACGCGTGCCGGTTGGAGTTTCTTTTGTCATTCTGATTTCGTATGCGACGTATGCCATTTTATTTCCTTTTGTTTCGTTTTCGTTATGACCCTATTATACCATAAACATCGGTATTTGTCAAGAGCAGTTTAGCTTTTTTTCTGAAATTTAGAAGGTTTTATTTTCTTCTGTGTTTGCTTCAGAGTGCCGGCTGACAAGCATCCGGTGAATATGTCCGCGTGTCGTTTCAGGCTCGCGTTGTGTTTGGCTATTGCTATTTGTTTATTGTTCATCATTTCCTTAACTCCTTATATATATATTATCGCACATGGTCGTGACACGTTAGGTCACTCGCTCAACATTTTTTCAAAATAATATATTATTTATCTCAAAACCCCCACCATCAGGGGGCAGGGCCGCCGGAGGCCTCACCCCCCATTCGGAGGGCTAAACCACCTCTACTGTCGGATAGACGTGAGTAGGACAGATGATTAACCCCAATAGTCGGGATCGTCGAAGATCATATACAGGTCGTTCGGTAGTTCCATCACGGGCTCGTCGTCCATCTCCGCATAGAAATCACGATGCGGATCGAAGTCCGAAAGCTCTTCCTCTTGCTGTGCCTCCCATTCGCCCTGTGCGTCGTACAGGTCAGCGGCGGTCAGTTCGTCGGATTGTGGGTTGGTGTCAAATTTAGAGAACATAGAAAAAACCTTTCGAGAAGTGAACTTGTTATGTCTTAAGTATATAATATATATCGGCAAATGTCAAGAGGAAACTTGAGAAAATTTAGAAAAAATCACAAGTATCGCAATCGACCACGCCGACCCGTTCCATTAGGTCGGTGGTCAGTTCGCCCCAATGCGATGGGTGCCAATCCACATGGATGACAACCCTGTCACCATCGAGGGCAACAACAGGGAAGTCATTGAAGTTGGCGGCGAGTTCGGCGGTTTCAAAGAAAATTTCAACGTGCATAGTAAATCCTTTCGATTGATTAACTTGTATGACTCTAATATATTATATATCGGCAAGAAAGTCAACAGGTCTTGAGGATAAAACCAGAAAAAAGTCAAAGTATTTCAGAAACCCCCACCATCGGGGGGCGGGGCCGCCGGGGGCTTCACCCCCCACAAGAGGGTAATAAAAAACCGCCTGCAAGGTTTCCCCTACAGGCGGCCAACGAAAGGAATCCGTCCTATTATAATGAGAAGCGGAACGGCACGCTTTATAATAATTAGCAAATGCTATTGCGGTCGTATATAGGATATGTTAGCTCCTGCATCTCAAGCGGCTTGAGTTCTATAATCTCCGCGCCGCCTTCTATCTTAGCTGATGTGCTGCATCCTAACAAGAGGGCGCAACATAAGCCAGCCAATAAAGCCAATGTACACAAGGCTACTGCCTTTACTTCTGTTTCTTTAACCATGTCAATAAACCTTTCTTCTTTTCTTTTGCCTTCTTTATGTTTTCCAACCGTTGGAACTCTCTCGCTATTTGTACGGCGTGGATTCTTCTCATTCGCATAACTGCTTACTCCAAAATATTCATATTCGCTAATTGTCATTAGTTTACCCATGTCATATAAAAGCCAAAGGATGCGATGCACGATGCACCAAACCAAAACAGGTATTCATTAAACTTCTCTTTCATTACTTCATCTCCCAAGGGCAAGCTATCGCCATAACATAAACGCATATAATCATAATACCTAAAACTAATTCCATTACATACACTCCATACTATACTCATGTTCTGCTGTTTGGTAGTCGTCACAGTTGAACACTGGTATGCCGTCAACTATAACCTCGTATACTTCACAATGTTTATTATGCACAAGTTCTACCAATCGGCCTGTTTCGTCTGCCTCTGATTTGAATACTATAAAATCCATTACTCACTACCCCACTTTGCTATAACCTTAGCCTTGTAAGCACAGTATGCTTTACGGCTTTCCTCGAATTCTGGAACGCGCCACTTGTCGCCATCCTTAACAATCTCAACATCTCCATAGCCTTCGATGAAACTATGTTTAGTGTAGTCATTGCTGAAATCAGCATAGGCGTCACTGTTAGGTCGTTCTACTATGTGACCCTGACCAACTTGTAATTCTGAAACTCTCATTGTCTTATTCCCTTTCGTTGGAATGTTGTTTGTTATGCTCTTATTATACCATACTTATCGGCATTTGTCAAGAGTATTTTTAACCATACATCTGATTTTTTCGTTGTTTTTTCTTCCATTCGTTGTAATAGTCAATACTGAATTGGTAGCTGTCGATTGATTCCTGTACTCGTTCGGGTGTCCAGAACTCACAGAACTGATTACTGTCTACCTTAGCCTGCAACCAATCTCGTTGTTTGATGTCTTGGTCATTCAGTGCGTCTAATGCTGTTCGTGCCATTTTATTTTCCTTTGTGTCGTTGTCTTGTATGTTCTTATTATATTATATATATCGGCTGTTGTCAATGGTAATCTTTAACCATTTATAGTATTTTGCAAAGTTTTTTTCCTGTCCCACAATCGCTGTAGGTCGTTCATCAAACAGTTCTTATTGAACTGTCCTAATTCGTTAGCGTGTGCAACAATCATTTTCTCAATGTTGCGGTTTACTTTGAACAGTTCTAATTTTGCTTCGTTGCGTGTCATGTGATTTCCTTTAATCGTTTAATTGTTATACTAGTAGTATATACTAAGTATCGTCAAAAGTCAATAGCAACCTTAACTAATTTCTGAAATAATTCTAATTAATTCTGTACCATAAAAGTAGATTGCATATCCAACGACAACTGTTAATGATAGCTTGCCGATTGTGTCTATTACTTTATCAAACATATTATAACCTTTCGTTAATTGTTATATACTAAGTATATACTATATATCGTCATTTGTCAATAGATACTTAACAAAATTCTCAGAATAATATAATCTTTTTTCTCCCCTCTAGTGGGGGGCAAGGCCCCCGAGGGTGTATTTTGTTCAAATCGTCAATACATGTACGGAATGAAAAAGTCGGGGGTGGTGTACACAAAAAGTAGAGTGTGTGATATTAAATGTACTACCCACTTCTATCTGACCGCCCCATCAGGTTCCCATTTGAAGCTTTCTCTACAGTAGGCATCCCACTTATATTTCTCATTGAAGTGATCATAAAGTCTATAGTAATACTCTTCAGTCCTTGGTAAATCCCTAGAACACTTCTTACAAAACTTAGTTTCAATACTATCCATGAATCGCCCTTTTATCTTGCTCTCCTCTGGTCTATCACAGTCACACCGTTAAATAATTCATGTTTAACGATATTCTCGATTTCGTCCTCATTGATTAGAGTCCCTTTGATGTCATAGTCGTCAATGATTACAACAGCATCTTTGTCTTTGATCTTTTCATATTGGTCCAGAGTTTCCTGTGGGTCATTTGATCCATCTAAGTAGTAGATATCATAGTCTTGCGAGAGAATCTCCTCTGCGCCGTCTCCATAACACAGCTGAACCTGATAACCAAGGCTCTGGGCGGCAAAGGCAGAGTGGGCGAGGTGGTCAAGGTCAATATCCATGATCTTTAGTTCTCCACCATGTTCCTTAATGTATTTACCCCATACTAGGTCGCTCCAGCCTGAGAACACTCGAAACTTATCAGAGAATGTTTCAATGGCGCCGACTTGATAAATCCTAACCGGCTTTCCATCAAATGTAGACAAGATTTCATTAAAAATATTATCGCGCGTCTTGAAAGTTTCAATCTCACTAGATCGGATGCCGTGCATGATTGAAGCGGCGTAATCGAAAGGTCGTGTTTCTTGAGTTTCATTTGTCATCTATTTTACAAAAAGCCTCCTTTTTTGTGTATAAGTTTTTGAAAAAGTCTATTATTATTATAGGTAATAGTAAATTACTATAACATATCTTTTTATCAAACGGAGTGATTTTATGTCAAGTGATAAGAAAAAACCAACAAGTATCGACGCATCGTTCGTCGCAAAGGCTAGCGGGAAGCTAGAGGAAACAGTTGCAGAAGAGTTGCAAGCTGAAGATCCCACGATTGAAGAAGCTGAAGCTGTTATCGAAGAGCTTACAGTAGAAGAGCCTGTAGTCGAAGAGATTGTAGCAGAAGCGGAAGAAGAGGCAAAAGCTGAGGCGGCTCCAGAGCAAGCACCAATCAGACATAGAGGGCCTAAATAAGAATGGCTGATGATAACACAATGAGCGGGGGCGATCTATTCGGAGGCGAATATAATCCCCCCAGCACATACTTAGGATTGTCTGGAGATTCTAATACCGCTTCTAGATCTTCTCGCGGTACTGATGGGACTTCTGGCGATGGCTCGGGTACTGGTGGTGGCGGAACAGACGGTAAAGGAGATGCTGTACAAGATACTCCGGGTGGAGAGGGCGATGCCAGATCTCCCGATGGAGGCTCTTCTGATTCTAAGGGGTGGTCAGCTGGTAGCAAGTCTAGCGAATCTGGTGCCAGTAAGAGGCATAACAATAAAGATTATGACTGGAGCTATGTTAAAAAAGCCAAATTAACAACCCTTAGTCCTATGTGGGACAAAGATAAGGGCATTTTAGACGCGACGACAGGTATACCGACTTATGACTGGTCTGCCTTTACAACGCTTGTCAGACAGTCAAGTACTGCTATTGATATGGGATTCGGTACATATGACAAAGAGCAGGAAAATGGCTCAGGAAAAAATATGGTATGGGGTGCATACAATACGGATAGTATTAGATATGCAGTACTCCAGCTATTATCCATCTGGGACCCCTATAAGTTCAACGGTAAATCAGTCTTCCTTAAAGATAAGGGCGGGTTGAGAATTAAAAACGCTGCTACGGGAGGTATGGACGGTGGAGACTATATGTGGCCATTTCACCAGAGCAAGGAGCTGGTTGAATTTCTAAACTATTTTAAAAATAAATTTTATGGAAACGGTAGCGCCTTATCTGATGACGATTGGGTGCGAACGGGATCAGTAGCTCCTATATCCAGCTGGCAATGGTACTGGGATCATCACGCCAATAGAGGCGTCGATGATGGCTCTGTTAACCCAAGAATACCTGAGATGAGTGAGAGAGGATCGAAGGTAAGATGGACGGGAATTTTGCCAGTAGGTAGACCTGTATTCCTTCCTCCAAATGGCAATAACAGCACCCCATATGCGGGCGATCCAAAAGACCAGATCTTATGGGCAAATTGGCAAAGCGATAAGAACCACTGGGCGGGAGGTCCTACGGATGTGGATCAATATCCATACTCTTTCCCTGTCCAGAACGGTCGGATAGTATCGACTAAAAGAAAAGAATTTGCCGAAAAAGATGGCAACTGGGTTTTCTTCCAGTACCTTAAGAATCATGGTCTGTGGCATCTTCCTTGGGATTACGACAGGCTTCAACGTGTGGCAAAATCTCGAGTAGCCGATATTGATACCGGAGACATTATTAGTCTTTTTGAAGGGTGGTATTTCTGGAAAGACAACTGGAGTGATGAGCCCAGCGCTCCCAAGCTCAAATGGGGCAATCTTTTCGCGGATGCGCAGTTGAGTATTTACGGTTTGACTTCTCCTAGTCGTGGCGCGAATGACTGGAACCGTCCATTCTTGATGCCAAGAGGCTTCGAGTTTATTGTTGAAGGAGATGCGTTTAATATGAGAGGGCTTTTATCTGATGGAACAAGCTCTGATACCCTTCAAGTCTCCGGCTATCCAGCATTGAGACCGGGTCATGAGAGGGGAGGCGGTCCTGTATCTATAGGCAACATGGTGAATAAGAGTTCAGTACCCAAAATAAAAGACGAAAAAGGCCGACACTTTAGTGTCGCTTATGAAGAAAAAGCAATGGGTACATGGAACACTTCCGAAGTAAGCGATTCAGATTCATCAGCTATCACGTCAGCTGTTGAACTGGCTACTGACGGCACAAACAAAGAACAGCTGTTCCTATTATCTATTAGTGCGTTTATAGGTTCATGGGATGATTTTGATGATATATACGGTGACAAGGATTTCCCTAAACCTAGCGAAGCTGAAGTTAGAGCATCAATATATTCCCCTTATGACGGATTTGGAGGAAACTCTGATATAAAAAGAGGAGATCCTATAATGACCAATCCAGCATTTAATCTTTCAAAAGACCAAAAAGGGCCACCGCAAGTTCGTCACATATGGAACACACCTCATGACTTTTTTGTATTAGGTCCGTATGGGTCTGAGTGGGTTGGACCCACTGAAGAGAAGATGTATTTTTGTGCGTCGAAAAAAGAAATGTATCCAGATTTACGCGGCGTAAAAGATTTCTATTAACAAAGGAGTGTTAGTGAGAGTACCTAGCAATATGTCTGAGGAAGAGGTGGTGTCTACTATCAATAAAGTTGCGTCTAGATTAGCACACAAGTTTACATTCGCCTTCTACGAACTAGAGGACATTAAACAAGAAGCTTTTATAATCGCAATGGAGGCGATGAACCGCTATGATGAAAAGAAACCGCTTGAGAACTTCTTGTTTGTACATGTAGCTAATAGGCTTAAGAATTTCAAGAGAGATAATTATTTTAGACAGGATGAGGGGAGCGCCCAGAAGATACAGAAAAGAAAGAAAAATTTGCTTGAGCCCGCTAGTATAGAAAGTTTTAACGTTTCTAGGGATGCTGGCTACGAAGTACTGAATGAGATATCGAATTCGGAAATGAAAGCTTTAGTAGATAAAAGGTTGCCTGCGCACCTTAGAGCAGATTACTTACGGTTATGTTCGGGCGTTTCCCTTAATAAGAACAGAGTTCAGGAAATAGAACAAACTATACAGGAGATAATAGAGAGCGAATGAAACGTGGTAGATTCTCTGTAGATGACATAAACTTTATCGAGCAGAATTGCGAGGCTCTTTCTCCTGAAGCGATTGCAGAACAACTCGATAGAGACGTTACTAGTATTATCAACTGGATTGAAAAAAATATTGGCTTCTCAGCTAATCAAAAGAAAGAGGTTGCAGCTCATCAGGAGCTACGTTCTAAACCCTACTGGAGAGAACTTGAAAAGCAGTTTTCCGAAGACGAATTAGAAATGTTTCAATTCCACTTTAAAAAGATGTGGGCTCAATTCAGGGACGATGTGTTTCACACTGAAGAAATCCAAATCGTGGATACCATCAAGCTGGAACTACTAATGAATAGAATCCTAAATCGTCAAAGAGAAAATATAGATCAAATACATGAGATGGAACTAAAGATTCAACTTGAGAAAGAACAGGATCACGAACATCAAGATAGAGACTATCTCTTGTCATTAGAGAGGCAAGTCGCTGTTATCAGTGCGGGCCAAGAGACACTATCTAAGGATTATAAAGATCTTCAAGCAAGAAAAGCGACAATGCTTAAGGACCTAAAGGGTACTCGTGAGCAACGAGTGAAGGCTATCGAAAACTCTAAACTAACGTTCGCATCGTTGGTTAAGAAGATCGCATCAGATCCTACTTTTAGGAACAACATAGGGATTGAAATGGAAAAAATGAGATTGGCAACCGAAGCCGAGAAAGAGCGCCTTTCGGAATACATAACATACGAAGATGGTATAGTGGATAGACCATTTTTATCAGACAATGTACTAAAGGAAAATTAAATGAAAAAAGCAGTTATTTTTGGAGTTACTGGACAAGATGGAAGTTACTTAGCTGACTTGCTCTTAGAAGAGGGATATAGCGTCGTTGGGGTAGCCAGACGAAGTAGTGTGGACACCACAGAGAGGTTAGAACATATCAAAGATTATAGAGGTGTTGACTTCACTCTAGTGGAAGGAGACATTACCGATGGATTCTGTGTCGCTGACATTATAAACAAACATGAGCCAGACGAAGTATATAATCTTGCCGCCCAATCTCATGTAGGTACATCTTTTAAACAGCCTACTTTGACTTGGGATGTAACTGGTGGGGGATGCCTTAATATCTTAGAAGCCATACGAGTTTCTCCAAGGAGTCACGATATTAAATTTTACCAAGCGTCTTCCAGTGAAATGTTTGGTAAGAATTTTACTTCTGTGCCAGTTTCAGAAGATACCGTAGGAGACAGCCTTGTTAAGACAGAAACAGGTGTCAATTACTTGAAATACCAAGATGAAAACACAGCATTTATTCCACAGTCACCCTATGCCATTGCTAAACTCGCAGCTCATCACTTGGTGAGGAATTACAGAGACAGTTATGGATTGCACGCCTCTAATGGTATTCTTTTTAATCACGAGAGCGAAAGAAGGGGAGAAAACTTTGTAACTCGTAAGATCACCAAATGGATCGGAAGATTCTTGGCTTGGGAAAAACAAAACGCTACATCAATACCATCACTATGCAGATTTGGCATTGACGAAGAACATATCGCAATACCTAGAGAAAGAATGTATCTAGATATGATAAGAACACCTATGTTTCCTAAGTTAAGACTTGGAAACCTAAAAGCAAGGAGAGACTGGGGACATGCAAAAGACTATGTACGAGCAATGTGGCTCATGCTGCAGCAAGACGAAGCAGACGATTATGTCGTCGCTACTGGAGAAACACACAGTGTTGAGGAATTTTTGGAACACGCTTTTGAGCATGCTGGTCTTGGTCATTGGGGGGAGTACGTGTACATTGACCCTGAATTCTTTAGACCCGCTGAAGTTGATTACCTACTTGGTAACCCGTCCAAAGCAAGAAGAGAACTCGGATGGGAGCCAAGAATAAAGTTTGAAGAGTTAGCAAAAGTTATGGTGGAGGCAGATATAGATGAGGAATTACGACGATCCGGTCTACAAGAGATTCAGGACTGAAGTTTTAAAAAGAGATAAGTTCCGCTGTAAGATGTGTAAAACTAGCGGCAAAAAGAAAAAGCTGTACGTCCATCACATAAGAAAGTGGGCTAGTGCCTCGTCTTTAAGGTTTGATGTTGCAAACGGTATAACTTTATGCTACGACTGCCACAAGCAAGTCACAGGGAAAGAAACACACTATGAGTCTTATTTACTAGGATTGATAAATGAGTAAGAAGAACGTACCCTCATATACAGTCATACAGGATACCAGAGAGCAGAAAGGCTGGTACTTCAAAGAGTACGACAAATGTGCGGGAATGGAAAGTGGAACCCTCAAGACTGGAGACTATACACTAAAAGGTTTTGAAGATATGGTCTGTATAGAAAGAAAGTTTTCTATAGAGGAAATAGCGAATAATCTTGGAAGAAAAAAGAAAGCATTTGATGCAGAGATGAAAAGGATGCAAGAGTTTCCTTTTAGATATATAGTGTGTGAGTTCTCGATGACAGATTTGATAAATTACCCCAACTCTATATTCTCAGATGAGATGTGGCAAAGAAACCCCAATTATGTTAAGGAGCAGATAAGCAAGCGTAGAATAACTGGCAAGTATTTATTAAAAGCACTAATGGAATATCAGATTTGGTACGGAATTAGTATCCTTTTTTGTGATAACAAACAGAGCGCTTTCTTGACCGTAAATAGTATTTTTAAGAGGTTGAATGAGATGTTCCATGAATCGAACTAATAGATCACATATATATTCAGCCTTATCTAACTGGCACGACTATGGAATACTGTCTCAGACTAGAGAGATATTTCTTGAGTCTGGCGATGAGGGTATAGGAGTAAAGCACGCCGTAGAGTTTATCAAAAACTTAGCTATGCTAGAATCGTTAAACACTAATCCTATTATTATTCACCAGTACAACATTGGTGGAGATCAAAATGCAGGCTTTGCAATTTATGACGCGATAAAAGCAAGCAAGTGTAAGTTTTTATTTATTTGCTATGGATCAGCGTCTTCTATGGGGAGTATTGTACCACAAGCAGTTATAGGTAAAGGATTAAGGGTCACACACCCCCATACAGAGTGGTTAATCCATGAGGGGTCTTGTGAGACCAGTGGAACAACAAAGCAGTTTATATCGAACGCTGAGGCCCTTAAACGATCAAAGGAACTGATGTATGATATATATGTTAATGCATGCAAGAAGGGCGCGAAGTTCAAAGGCAAAAAGCCAGTAGAAATAAAAGCAATCCTCAAGCGCAGATTGAACGTGAAAGAAGATTGGATTCTTGATGGACATCAGGCTGTTGATTATGGATTTGCCGATATAGTATTTGGCAAAGGCCAAAATACATCTATAGATAATATAATTAAGAGACTCTAATGAAAAAAGAAAACATAGAAAAGATCCTGCAGGATGCTTGGCTAGGAATTAATGTCAACGAGGATGAGTTATTTAATCCTATGGATTTTCTATTCTACGATCAAGATAAAGATAAAATGATCGAAAGGATAGCTTGGCTTATGATGAGGCCTGAGTATTTCTCATTTGTCTGTAAATATGTTTTAAACATAGAGATATCTCCTTTTCAATCTTTAATATTGCAAGAGATGTGGAACAAGAAGTTCCCAATGCTTATCGGTAGTCGTGGTATGGGTAAGTCGTTTATACTCTCTGTATATCCTTTACTGCGGGCGCTTTTCATGCCGAGAAGAAAGATCATTGTTGTTGGTGCGGCCTTTAGACAGTCGAAAGTTCTTTTTGAGTATATGGACACCATCTGGAAGAATGCACCGATCCTGAGAGACCTGTGCGGCTCTAACAGTGGACCTAGAAGGGATGTCGATAGATGTGTCATGCATATTGGAGATAGTACAATAACATGTTTACCTCTTGGTGATGGAAGCAAGATTCGTGGTCAACGCGCCAATGATATTATCGCTGACGAGTTCGCCTCTATACCTCGTGACATATTTGAAAACGTCGTCGCTGGTTTTGCGGCAGTAGCTGCCTCTCCAATAGAAAAAGTAAAGATGAAGGCGAAGAAGAAAAGAGCCGAGGAGCTAGGTGTTGACTTCAATAGCGACCAGCCAAGAACAGACGTGTTTGATGATAAATCAAATCAGATTATTCTTTCTGGAACAGCGTATTATGATTTTAATCATTTTGCCCAGTACTGGAAGAGATATAAATCTATTGTAGATAGTCGAGGAGATGACTTCAAGCTAAAAGAAGTATTTGGAGACGAAGTGCCTAAAGATTTCAACTGGCGAGACTACTCGGTAATAAGAATGCCTGTGACCACTTTACCAGAAGGATTTATGGATGAAGGTCAGGTCAGTAGAGCTAGAGCTACAGTACATTCTGGTATATTTCAAATGGAATACGGGGCGTGTTTCACAACGGATAGTCAGGGGTTCTTCAAGAGGTCTCTCATAGAAGGATGCGTTGTATCTGAGCAAGACCCTATAAAATTTGGAGAAGAGGAAATTTTCTTTGAAGCTAAACTTAAGGGAGATCCTGATAAAACATATGTATTTGGAGTTGACCCAGCTTCTGAGGTTGACAACTTCAGTATAGTAGTATTGGAGATTGATGGAGTCCACAGAAAGATTGTACATTGCTGGACGACAAATAGAAAACAACATAGAGAGCAACTTAAGACAAGTATAGCTGATGAAGACGATTTCTATTCATATTGTGCTAGAAAAATTAGAAACCTCATGAGAGTGTTTCCATGCGCGGAAATTGCGCTAGATGCTCAAGGTGGTGGTATAGCTGTTATGGAAGCTCTTCACGATAAAGATAAGGTTAGAGAAGGCGAAGTGGCTATATGGCCAGTTATCGACTATGACAAACCAAAAGACACAGACGATGAACCCGGCTTGCATATCTTAAGAATGTGCCAGTTTGCTAAGTCGGATTGGCTAGCTGAGGCTAATCACGGACTAAGAAAAGATTTTGAAGATAAGTTAGTTCTATTCCCAGCGTTTGATGCTGTCAGTCTAGGCCTGTCTGCAGAAGAAGACAATATGATTGGTAGAACTTATGATACTTTAGAAGACTGTGTTATGGAAATAGAAGAATTGAAAAACGAACTATCTATGATTATAATGACGCAGACTAGTACTGGTAGAGAGAGATGGGACACTCCTGAAATAAAGGTAGCCGCTGGAAGAAAAAGCAGAATGAGGAAAGACCGCTATTCATCATTAATAATGGCTAATATGTCAGCAAGAGGATTATCTGCTCATAAAACAGTTAAAACTTATGATCACTATGGGGGTTTTGCTGAAAGATCATATATAATAAAAGAGGAAGATGACGGCCCGATGTACAAAGGACCAGCTTGGTTTACAGAAAATATGGGTGATGTTTATTAATTCTGTGTATTGTATATTACAATTCTATTACCAATACTATTGACTGAAAGGCAATCATAATGAGCGATGAATTATACTTAACATGGGGAGACGATGGCGAAAGAGAAAAAGCCTACAGCCAGTCTTCAGATAATGTAAGTGCCTATGACGGTATACAAAAATCTTACGCTTATGATTACCGAACTTTTATAGACATAGAGTCTTCTCGATCTGTAAGGCCAAGTTTTTATAGGTCTGATTATGACGCCTTCCGTCCGGGAGAAGCTCTCCCCAAAAGACAAAAACGCATAATGAAGATGTGTATGCAGGCCTACGAAAAGGTTGGTATAGTTCGCAATGTGATTGACTTAATGGGAGACTTTGCTGGGCAGGGTCTTACACTCGTACATCCGAACAAGTCTATAGAAAGATTTTATAGAAAATGGTTTGACCAAGTCAATGGTGTCGAAAGATCGGAAAGATTTCTAAACTACTTATATAGATGCGGAAACGTAGTAGTCAAAAGACGAACAGCAAAAATCAGCTCAAAAAGAGAGCAGGAGCTAAAGAGAAGTACAGCAGCTCCAGATGTGAAGATTGATGATCTAGTGTTTTCTAAAAAAGAAGTGCCTTGGAAGTACGACTTCTTGAATCCTTTAACAGTCTATGTCAAAAACAAAGATGACGCTTCTTTCACAGGAAAGTATGATTATGTATTGAGAGTCTCAAAAAACACGATGAACTCTCTTAGTACCTATAAAGGTAGACTTGGAAATAATGTCTCACTTCCAACCGGTGTTTTGAATGGTCTTAATAAAGGTGAAAGAGATATTGTTCTAGACATGGATAGAGTCAGTATATATCACTATAAAAAAGACGACTGGAACTTCTGGTCTAATCCCATGATCTATGCCATTTTAGATGATATCATTATGTTAGAAAAGATGAAGTTAGCTGACTTGGCAGCTCTTGACGGAGCCATATCTAATGTTAGACTGTGGAGACTTGGTGATCTTGATAATAAAATCATTCCTACTAAGTCAGCAATTAACAAGCTTAGAGATATTCTCGCTAGCAATGTTGGTGGCGGTACGATGGATCTTGTGTGGGGTCCTGAGATTGACTTTAAAGAAAGTAATTCTCAAGTCTTTAAGTTCTTAGGCGATCAAAAGTATCAACCTGTACTCACTAGTATATATGCTGGTCTGGGTATTCCACCAACCCTTACTGGCGCGTCAGGCGCTGGCGGATATAGTAATAACTATGTTAGTCTTAAAACACTTATAGAGAGACTAGAATATGGTAGAGAGATCTTGACTGAATTTTGGAAGCAAGAAATAGAGCTTGTACAGAAAGCCATGGGCTTTAGATTCCCAGCACAGATTCATTTTGATTCTATCATCCTGTCAGACGAAGCAGCAGAGAAACAGCTACTTATTCAGTTGGCCGACAGAGATATTATATCTCACGAAACTTTACTAGAAAGATTCCGTGAACTTCCAAGCATTGAAAGAATAAGAGTAAGAAGAGAAGGTAGAGAAAGAAACAACGATACAAATGCTCCAAAGAAAGCTGGCCCTTTCCACAACCCTCAACATAAAGAAGATGTGGCAAAGATAGCAATGACAAAAGATGTTCTTGATAATGAAGCATATCTAGAAAAAATTGGACTACCTCCCGTAGAGGAAGAAGTGCAGGTTGAAGAAAGGCCGGCTCCGGAGCAGCAACGAGATGAAAACTTTGAACCAGTTCCAGAAAACCCTCAAGGAGGGCGACCAAAGAACGCAAGAGATCAGCAAAAACGAAAGCAAAAAAGAGTACTTCCTAGAAGTGGAGAGGCATCTATAGACTTAAGCAGTAAGACTTTATGGGCATATGAAGCGCAGAAAACAATCGCTGATTTAGTTACGCCAATGGCCTTAGATCACTTCGATAAAAAGAACGCTCGCAGCCTTACTAAATCTGAGTTTGATCAGGTAGAGTATCTAAAACTATGTATACTTACCGGAACGAAACCATTTATGGAGATAACTCCGGAGATAGTAAAATCTATTGTAGACGCTAATACAAAACCCTCCGAAGCATTCACTTCTTATGCCCAAGATTTGAAAGCCAACTTTACTAACTTGCAAAATAGAAAGCCAACTATTGACGAAGTTAGATATATCTATGCGTCCACGTTCGCTGCTTTATCCTAACTTTTTAGCAAAAAACTATATAAAATTGTTTTTTTGTGTATTATCCATTGTAGCCGATATTCTAGAATGGAATAAAAACGTATGTCTATAAAAATATATGAACAAGAAATAAAAGATGGTCTTGAAGAAGCTATTGCTTCTAATTCCACCATCGCTTATTGCTCCGAGATCTTAAACTTTACAGATACCATAAGTATTTGGGATTTAGGCGGAGACGAAGCGAAAGCAAAAGCAGATAACTTATTTGAAAGTGCAGCACAAAACAATGATCAAATAGATCTCTATTATTTATCATCTGTTCTGGTCAGTAGTGGCTGGAATAAAAATGATGATGTTTTTGACTCACAAGAAATGTGGCAAGCTCGTTCTACCCCAGAAGACAAACAATTTAACTTTATGCACAATGAAAAAGATATCATTGGACATATTACTGGCAACTATGTAGTTGACTTTGAAGGCAATCGTCTTGATTCTAAAGCTGACTGGATCGAAGCGGGATCGCCAAAAGACTTTAATATAATAACAAATGCTGTGTTATACACCTCATGGAGTGATCAAGACTTAAGAGGTCGTATGGCTAAAATCGTACAGGAAATAGAAGAAGGAGACAAGTGGTTTGTAAGCATGGAATGTATGTTCCCTAATTTTGATTATGCCTTGCAGAATTCTCAAGGTGA
>VTLG01009926.1_pt1 | contig 15778 bp, 32 predicted proteins | sample 4694571 | NCBI WGS metagenome assembly VTLG01 (sample SAMN12604809, study PRJNA352737) | marine metagenome | biome: ENVO:00000447; feature: ENVO:00000209|ENVO:00000569|ENVO:01000036; material: ENVO:00002151; isolation source: viral sequences binned using virsorter ...
TACGACCTATGGCTGATATTACAGCTAAAGACGTGGCAATTATGATGATATTATTAAAAATTTCACGTTCCAATCAGGGAAAGAAATTTAACTTGGATAATTTTGTTGACATGGCGGGTTATTCAGCGATTGCAGGAGAAATTGGTGACTCAGGATCTTTTTAAAACAGTAAATTCTAATTGGGTTGCGCCCACAGAATTTCCTAAGATAGAAGGCAAGGTAGCAGTAGACTTAGAGACGTGCGACCCACACTTAATTAAAGAAGGTCCAGGATGGCCGCGTAGACGTGGAAAGGTTATTGGTATCGCAATAGCGAATGCTTCTTTTAAAGGATACTATCCTATCGCGCACGATGGTGGTGGTAACATGGATGAAAATAAAGTTATAAAATATATTAAATCCATATGCGAAGATGATTCAGTAGAAAAAATATTTCACAATGCACAGTATGATATTGGATGGCTAGGAACCTTAGATATATCTGTTGCTGGTAGAATACATGATACCATGGTAGCCGCAGCACTCATAGATGAGAATAGATATTCATATACATTAAATAGTATTGTTCATGAATATCTAGGTGAATTTAAGAATGAACAAAAGCTTAAGGAAGCAGCGGATGCATTTGGTGTAGATCCAAAGAATGAAATGTATAAATTACCTGCTACATTTGTAGGTGAATATGCAGAAGCAGATGCTGATTTAACATACAAGTTGCATGAAAAATTATCATGGGAGATTGTCAAGGATAATTTGACAACTGTTTATGATTTGGAATGTAAGTTAATTAATGTTATTTATCATATGACGCGTAAAGGTGTTCGATTTGATCAATACAGATGTGAAGAATTAAATACTAAATTTCATAACAAGGAGAAAAAGTTAGTAAAAAGAATAAAGGATTTAACTGGTCTTAATGTAGAAATATGGGCAGCAGCATCCATCGCGAAAGCATTTGATGCATTAAGTTTACCGTATGAGCGCACAGACAAGACGAATGCGCCATCATTTACTAAAATGTTCTTAACTGATCATCCACATGAATTACCTCGATTAATTATGCAGGCGAGGGAATTAAATAAACTAAGAGGAACTTTCCTGCATGGTTTAATGAATCACAATGATGATGGACGAATACATGCACACATTAATCAAATTAGGTCTGATAGTGGGGGTACTGTTACTGGTCGGTTTTCTTATAATCACCCAAATTTACAGCAGATCCCAAACAGAGGACAATTTGCCTCCAGCATTAGGAAACTTTTCATCCCGGAGAGTGGCAATTACTGGCTTAAGGCAGACTACTCACAACAAGAACCAAGGCTCTTGACACATTGGGCGTGCCTCGTGGACCAACCGGGTGCTAAAGAAGTAAAAGAAGCATACCATGAGAAAGATTTGGATTTCCATCAACAAACAGCAGAAATGGCAGGATGCGAGAGACGTCTTGCAAAGACTATTGGGCTAGGTGTTATGTATGGCATGGGCTATAATAAATTAGCTCGTGAGTTAGATCTAGAGCCGCAGGAAGCAAAAGTTATGCTTACAGACTTTAGGAAACGGGTTCCATTTATGCAAGGAATGTTAGAGGCAGTTATGAATAGAGCTAATTCTAAGGGTGTAATTCGTACACTACTTGGGCGTAAATGTAGATTTGATTTATGGGAGCCTACATCGTGGGGTGTACACAAGGCGTTACCACTAAATCAAGCAAAAGTAGAGTATGGTGATGCTATTAAAAGAGCTGGAACATACAAAGCTTTAAATAGATTGATTCAAGGATCAGCTGCGGATCAGACAAAAAAGGCTATGGTTGACGTTTTTGAACAATTAGCTATAGTTCCTCATATTCAAGTGCATGATGAGCTTAATTGCTCTGTGCGTGATGAAAATGAGGGTAAAAAAGTAAAAGAAGTTATGGAAACTTGCGTGGATCTTGAGGTTCCATCAAAAGTTGACATTAATGTAGGAGATAGTTGGGGCGGATGAACTGGATTTGCGCAACATTAATAGTCTGTTTGTCATTTAATCCAGTAATGGATTATACAAACAATAATGAATTTATAGAGGATGTTACAGCGTGTACTGTTCATCTCAATTCCATGTATCCAGAAGAAGAAAGAGTTCCTGTAAATTTAGTTGTAGCACAAGCTATTCACGAATCCACATGGGGTCGATCCAGGTTTGCCGTAGAGGGCAATAATTTATTAGGGATTCGAACATTTGACTCAGCAGATAACCAAATGAAGCCACTAAATAAACCTAATGTGAGCTGGGGGCTTAGGATCTTTGAGACTAAATGTGAATCCATATCCTACTATATCGAACTACTAAATAATAATCATCATTATAATGAGTTTAGAGAGGAGCGATTAATGCAGCATTTCAGCGATGAAATAGACGTAGAAAAGTTAGCGATGACACTTGCAATTTATGCGGAAGACGTATATTATTCGCAAAAAATCATCAGAACATTGAGAGAACTAAATGACAACTAACAGTGACGGAAAACCCGGGTACCGAGCCCAAGGCAAGGCAAGATCAGCTAATAAAAAGAATAATTTTGCCATTAACGCGGAGCAGATGGAATATGAAAGAAGAAAAGTTTTGGAACAAATGTCTACAAAAATTGACAGGAAAAAGCTCAACAACATGGCAGCAGTTGCTGCGACGAAAGAGCCAGAATACTTGGATGAAGAAGGAAACAAACGAGAACCAACAATGCGTGTGTTATCACTCGGGGCAGGGGTACAGTCTTCCTGTCTGGCACTCATGGCACAAGAAGGATTAACTAAACATAAACCAGATTACATGATATTTGCTGATACAGGGTGGGAACCTAAGTTTGTATATGAGCATGTAGAATATTTAAAAAAAGCAATAACGATATGTCCAATCATTACTGTAGAGAGAGGAAACCTTAGGGAAGATCTTATCCGTGCAGCGAACCCCATTAAAGGGTCAAATGAAGAGCATAAATCGTTTGCTGGACGTGTACCAAATCCACCTTTATTTGCTGCGCGTCCTGGTGGAAAAGTAGGGATGCTTTATCGTCAGTGTACACATGACTATAAGGTAATCCCTATTCAAAAGAAAATGAGAGAGTTACTAGGAGTAAAACCAAGACACAGGGTAAAGAAAGGAACCATTGTAGAACAGTGGATAGGAATATCCACGGATGAAGCTATGCGTATGAAAAACGCTAGACTTCCATGGTTAACATCACGTTGGCCTTTAATAGAAATGAAGATGTCTCGTATGGACTGTCTTCAGTGGTATCGTGATATTAAGAAACATCCTATGCCTGGTAAGTCATCATGTATAGGCTGCCCTTATCATCACAATGACCAATGGAAAAACATGCAAAAGAATTATCCTGAAGATTTTGCAGATGCTGTAGAAGTAGACAATTTAATTAGACATGGTTTAAAAAATTCTGAAGCTAAATTGTTTTTACATAAATCAGCTAAACCGTTAGGAGATATAGATTTCTTAGAACCCAAAAAGCAACAATCTTTATTTGGTGAAACATTTGATGAAGAATTCGCAGATGAGTGTGAAGGACTGTGTGGAGTATAGTGGCTAAAGTAGGACTAGCTAAACACAGAGGAAGAAGAAAACGTGGTAGTAAAAAAAGAAAAAAACTTTCTGCCAGGTGGAGAAATAAAAAAACCGGAAGGAGAGGTTAATGAAAAAAGAAGATATTGAAAAAAGAAAAGCAGATCTAAAAAAGCAACATGCGGATCTTATTAAAAAAATTAATGAGGGTAAACAAGCAATTGCCAACATGGAAGCAACTTTAATGGGCATCAAAGGTGCTATTGCACAAGTAGATTGGACTCTAGAGCTATTTAAAGAAGAAAAGTCTAAATAATGGACGTTTGGGACCCAAAAGATAAAAACACGGTTTTCAGCCAAATAAAAACCCTTATATTTAACGCTGGGCAGGGCTTAAAGGGTTGGGTGATAGGTTTGTACCCGGGTAATTTAGTGTTTTGGATCAAAGATTACTTCTACTCCATATGCGAGACATATGGAGGTAAGATCAGCTGCTGGGCATGGCATAAACGATGGAACAAACGAAACAGAAAGAGATACAAGCACGGATGACCTGGAAAAATCATGAAGAAGATCCAATGGAACAGATGCGCAGAGCTTTTCTGGCTGAGATTAAAGATTTAAAAAATAAAAACGACTTACTTAAGAAACAGGTCCAGGAGGAAGTAAAAGAAAAATACTCTCTTTACAAAAGAATTAAAGAATTAAAGAATGGAACCTAAAATAATTCATACCAAAACATTTTCATGTGACGATGACCATCCCATTGTATGGTACACAGTGGATGAAAATAATAAAGGTGTTTGTGAATATTGCTACACAAAATTTTTATATAAACCAAAAGATTTTCATACCAAGATGTTGGAGGAAAAGGAGATCTTAGATTTATCCATGAAAGAATCATTTCGTCAACGGGATGAAAGAATAGAGAAAGCAAAAAAGACCTACTCCGAAGAGATGCAGGACAAGATTGAACCTATTGACAATGACTACGTTAATAAAATTTTGAAAGGGAGTGGATGATGAAAAAATCACATCCAAAACAAGGCATCCGTGACGGGCATTATCTTCCTAAAATAGGAGAGAGGAAATGTAACATATGCCACGAAACATTTGACATACAGGCAAAGACAGATCGGTTCTGTCCTAACTGTAAGAATACAGAATTATATAAACATGACTATTCACACGCGCTTACAAACGTACGTTGATACTTTGAACCTACTTCCTGATAATCAGGATAAGTTTCTTTGGATTATGGATTTTGGAAAGAAGTCCAAAGAGATGGATAAGGAGCTCAAGATGAAAGCGTTCGAGGTCCCAGGCTGTCAATCACAAACGTGGTTGGTTCCCCATTTTATTGATGATAAGATTTATTTCTCAGCTGATTCAGCTGCACTTATATCGAAAGGCATGGTCTGTATAATAGCAGACGTGTATAGTGGCTCGAGTGCCCAGGACATAAATAATTTTGATCAGAAAGAATTTGAAAAAATGAATTTGAGCTCATTGTTAACACCAGGTAGAAATAATGGTGTTCACAGTATGTTGAAAAAAATTAAATTTTATGCTACTGTATAGTCCACCCTTTTCGCTCATCATAATGTGCTTTGGATTCTTTTTTAGGTTTATCATAAATTCTATGATACCATTTTTTAAAAAATTTTTTAATAAATCTATTTATCGCCATTTTTAAATAAAATCTGGCTATTCTAATTGGAATGAGTATTGGTGTGGCTAAAAATTCTAGTAATAATAGGCCAACATCGACGGAGGCATCTATTACGTTGTCAGCGTTCTTAAAATGATTCTTAATCCCACTTAGCTTTAGCACGGAGAGACCATCTTTCAAATGCTTCTTTACTTATTTTTTTCTTCACCATTGTAGCACCTTCCGGTATTTCATTATAAAGAGCAATTACTTCACCGTCTTCTATATGAACAATACCAGGACCACAAAAGGCATCTTTAACAAATTCTGTTTTCTTTTTCTTTAGCATTCTTACTTCTTTCATGCATGATGATAATGATTCCATAGGAATATATTGTGTCATTTGATGATTTTGGTCATTCATGTTCCCGAAAACGAACATAAGGATCACGCTAATAATTTCCATTCGATTCCCTAATTTTATCCTTGAGCTTCTCCACGTCACCAAGTAAGCGTTCTATATCCTGTTGAGCTCTCTTTATATTCACGGTATTGGACATCATTGATTCCATATCAGACTGCATAGACTCAAGTTGAGAACTAATAAATTCTATGAGAAGGTCCTGCTGAGCATCCGCGGGCAGGGACCCTAATTCACCTCTTGGCCATTTTATGCGGAATTCCGTGTTTTTTGTGAGATCTGCTTCAGATAGTGTAACACGAGTCTCAAGTCGGTTTAGGCGCTCCTGGATCCCAAAAAAGGCCCAGACGCCAATGCAAACAGCGGCGACGATCGAGATTAAATTTCTCGCCGGCATGCTGATGCTGGTTGAGTCCGATAATTTCATTAATTAGATAAGGGGTTGTTAGTAGATTCTTTTATTTCTTCAATTTGAATATCTTGAAGTTCATTTTCTTTTTTAACAATAGCAACATCTTTGCTTAATTCTTCAATGTCTTCTTCTAATTCCCAAGCATATTCTTCTAATTTTGTAAGAGAATCATAAATAGGTTTTGTATTAGCAGGTTTAGGTAACATAGCTATTTGTTCTTTAATTTTTCCTATTTCTTTAAACACTCCTGTTAAATCAGTAGGTTTAATTTGTTCTTCTACAGCGTTAATTCTATCAATAACTTCTACTTCTAATGTAGATATTTTTTCTTCTATATTAGATAGATCCACTGTTTCATTAACAACAAATTCTTTGTTTTCTATTTGATCTAATCTTAAGTTGAACTGGCCCCAGGTGTAAAACCCCCCACCTATGGCTCCAACGACGCCGATTAATGCGGCGTATGTACTAAGTTTTTCTACTATCTTCATTGCTGTCCTTTTAATTGTTGTAATTCTATCATAAGTGTCCTCTTTTTAATAGTAATTTCCTCCATCTTCCTACGATGGACTTCTACAGGATCATTCTGGATGTATCCTGAAAGAGAGACATTAGTATATATCTGTTTATTATACATATCAAGGCTAACCTGCTCAAAAAATGAGTCATTTACCTCATAATTTAGTGTTTCTGGGGCATAAAATGAGATGTTTGAATATGTCTCCAGGTTAGGTTGGTCCGAAAACAAGGTGGGTTTGATTTTCGCCACCTTGATTTCGTCGACTTTTACATCTTTAACTTTAACTTTATTATCAACTGTTTTTATTTTCTCCTTTTTAACTTCAACAGTTTTCTTCTCTTCTACAGGCTTCTCGTCTGTATCAATTGTTTCTCCATCTGCTTCGCTTTCATCTGAAGCAACCTCTTGTGTGCTTTCTTCAGATTCTGGCTCTTCTTCCATTTCGTCTGGAGTCTCTTCAGTAGGTTCTTGATCATCTTCAGCTACCTCCATTTCTTCAGCTTCCTCTTCCATTTCCATTTCTTCGTCCATTTCAGTTTCAGCAGGGGTATTGTCGCTTTCTTCTACTTCCATGTCAAGTGTTTCTTCTTCCGCCATTGCCATTTCTTCAAATTCTTCAGGTGAGTCCTCAAATTCTTCTACCATTTCTTCTTCCATTTCCATCTCTTCCATCTCCTCGAATTCTTCCATTTCTTCAAACATTTCCATATCCTCACCGTCTAATGTAGAGAAGACATCTTCAAAAGTTTCAAATTCTTCAAATTCTTCCATATACATTTCTTCAAATGAATCTTCTGGTAGCATAGTCATTTCAAATTCTTCAGGCATTTCCATTTCTTCAAATTCTGTGAATTCTTCTTCAAAATACATTTCATCATTAAAGTCCATTTCGTACTCTTCCCAGACAGTATCAAATTCTTCCCAGTCAGTATTAAAATCTTCTTCAAAATAAAAGTCTTCTTCCCAGGTAAAATATTCTTCTTCAAAGGTAAAATCTTCTTCCCATTCTATATCCTCAATATCATCAAAATCAGGGATATCTTCTTCAATATCTTCTGTTATATCTTCAAGATCCTCTTGTGTCTCAGTATCAATGGGAGGCACATCAGTATATGTTACCTTTAATTCTACATCATCTATATCAGGACCCCAGTGTCCAGTTCTATTATTGGTATTTGATACACCTACTTTAATGCTAAAATCATCACTCGTATTAGCACCTTGAATGTGTGTATCAGTGTAATTTGTAAATTGACCACAATTAATTGATCCACAACCTGTATTTTCTATAACACGTTGTTGTACTGTTACGTTTCCAGCACTATCTGTAATTGTTTGTTTAAGTGTAAGTGTATTATCGTATTGATTCCAGAACCATACGTCGCTTGAAAGTGTTGATGACCATCCTTTTCTTATTTCGTTCACTGTCATTTCTGCAGCTGTGGAGAGAGAGTTTACGGTTTGTTCTATATTTGTATTACCTTCAGCAGCTACGGATCCACCTGGATTATTTCCACCACCTAATGTATTAAATGATCCTGTTCCGTGATGACCATGTGTTCCTGACGAAATAGTCCAACCTGTAGTGCTATAGGTTGTGCCAGTCCCGAATGTTGAATTGTTTAGGAGATTATCTGTTGTTACTGTTTCACTAATCGCGGTGGATGATAACAGGATCAGGATCAACGTGAATAATAATATTATTGATTTCTTCATTAAATGCTTCCTCTTCAGCTTTTCTTAACGCTTCTTCTTCAGCTTTTTTAGCCTCTTCCGCTGCTATTCTTGCAGCTTCTTCTTCCGCTTCTTTTAATTGCTGTGCTAATAATTCAGCATCCACCCTCTCTATTATTTCTTGTTTTGCTAAATGTTCTTCATAATCAGGCCTTAATTCAGGATACTTATCCCATAATGCTTGCGCCTCGGCCCCGATTTTTCCGTTAAAAGGACAAGGAGTCCCAGCAGATTGCATTGCCGCATGCACACGTGCATCTTGACATAATACCGCCACACTGGCAACTTTCATGCCAAAATCTTGTAAAACTTTTGCTAATTTAATACGCTCGCAGTTTTCATCGACTACATGCTTTCCCCCAGAAAAGCCAACAATCCCAGTAGAAACAGAACCACTAACACCCATAGAGCAAACGTCTTGAGACATGCTCGAGTATGATGGGGAGTTAGCTGATGGAGGGGGAATGCCTGCCCCATTGGTAGTTGATGTGGTTGTTGTCGTTGAGTTGTCGTTCGTCGTGTTTGTTTGTCCATCGTTATTATTCGTGGTAGTACTCTCATACCCACCCGTGATATTTGTGTTTGAACCCGATGAATTAGTTTGTGTATTCGTATCATCTGCTATTATAGGTTTAGACCATATTGATACTAAAATCAAGGTTACTAACAGTACTATATTTCTTGTCCAAAACTTCATGTGCCCTCCAGGCTATGCGCCAAATTTTGTTCCCTTGTATTTCATACCTTTTATAGGAAATGCCTCAAAAGGTAAACAAAATACATCAGTTGTAACTAAATCCTTGTATTCTTGAGGTTTAGCTTCATATAAATTTAAAAATGCTACCTGTGCATCTACACATTCTTCTTCAGTGGGGTATATTACTCCATTGTATTTTACTGAAGGCATGTTTGGTGATGAAAATAATATCAGCATAAACCATATTTTAATCATTTTTGTTCCTTCAGATCATAAAAATAATCTGTATCGTCGCCGGCAGTCCATTTACTTTCACCCTCGACTGTATAATATTTTGTTGACACTTTAAAATCAGGCTTCAACATTTTTGATGGCGTCATGGATTTTTCATAAAATAGGACTCTGTTATTAGGTTGGGCAGCAAAGTGTCCATTATCTAATTCTAGTATATTAAATGACTTGTGTTCCTCTGGGACCTCTGAGTAACTAATATTTAAAGTGTTATGGTCCGCATGACAGCTGTCAATTGTAAATAAGTACTTACCATAGTACCATTTGCCTGATGGTGCAAGATATTTACAACGCTCTCCTACATTCTTTTTTTCTATGACTGTTATATAATAACTAAAACAATCCCACAGCTCTAATTCTTCTAGTTCGAGATTGTCTTTAATATCAGGAGAATTAACAAAAGCACTAATAGGGAGCTTATCATATAAAGCACCATATTCCGGCAGATACGTTTCAAAGTAAAGGGCTCTACCTTCAATTGACTTAACAGATATCCAAACACCTTCTATAAGTTCTCCGTGTCCTTTTTCGTGATCGTATAAATATTCTTTTTTAACGTATACCTTAACTGGTGGTAGATTTGCTACTAGAAATGCCATTCCCTCTGAAATATGTTTTATGAGGTTTGTATTTTAGCCATTTTTTAAATTTTTTCCAGTATTTTCGCATGTCCTTAAAATGGGACCCCAGCACTACGAATGAGTGCCAGAGTCCACCGAGATGAAATGAAGTTGAGAACTTTATAAGTACATTATCCACAGGAAATATGCAAGAAAAAAATGCTTGACACGATTTCCAGCATTTTGGGGTTAAATAAATGTTCGTATTGACAACATTTGTCCTTGTTTTGTTCATATAATATGATATAATACGTGGTGAGATTGAAATGACGAGAAAGTATACAAAAAATGGATTGTACAGCAAGAAGCCTAGAAACTTTTTATCAACAGGAGAATTAATAAACATTTTGTTAAGTATTAAGAAATTTGAAGAGTGGCTAACCAAGTCCAACAAGGGTAATAAGATTACGTATTACCGTGGATATATTATGGCGCCACAATTACAGAAGTTTTCACCTACAACAGATGAGCGACGTGTTGGTAGCTTAAAGCGACGTGTAATGCATGCTTATGATCACAATCTCGTTACACTTGTGCAAAAGAGGCACGGTGATTTGGATTATGAATATATAGCAGTGAGGATATAATGATTGGATGGTTAATTGGAAACATATTATGGTGGGTAGGATTAATTGTTGTTGTATCATGGTTACTTAGGAGTTGTGGTGTATGACGTTAGAAGCAATTAAAAAAAGACCATATCTTGCATTTGATGCATGGGTGATGGAGTCCTATGAAGAAATGTGGGAAGAACAATCTGGTGATGAGGAACCAGATTTTAATCAAGCTGAAGAAATAAAGGAGAAAGACAATGGAACCAGCTAGTATAGCAATAGCATGTTTTGTAACACTTTGGATTATAGGAGTACTATCATGAGTTTATTAGAAACTTTTTTATTCGGATTATGTTTAGGCGCATTGTGTGCCATATTTTTTTTCATGGGATGGAAAATAGGTATACAAAATTATTTAAGACGTGCACGCGCACATGTTAAAAAATACGGGGATAAATATTTATGATTGATGTAGGAGAAAAGAAGCCACGCGTTTCTTTAGAAGAAGGGCAAGCAATGTTAAAAGTATTATTGAAAGAAGTTAAGTATGGCCCAATTTCTATTGAAAAGGCACAAAAAAGGATGGAAGAGATTACAAAGGATATGGAATATCCAGTTAATGATGTAGAGAGGCCAATAAAGGATGAAGTCTGATTCCAACTTAATAGATCTTGAAAAAAAGCAGAAGGAGCGCATTGAGGATTTAAAAAAATATCCTCGAAAGCAGCAGCATGTTCAAGAAGAGAAATTTAAATTAGGGCAGAAAAAAATGGAGGAAGCTACACGTGCGGATTATACCGAACCAGCTGTTACCCCTCCTGTTACATTTGAACGCCCCCAGGAAGGTAAGATTGAAAAAAGAATTGGTGGAATGGATACGTTCCATGTCGAGAAAGGTGAGGAAAAAAATACCTATAAGATTACAACTAAGCGTGAACTTACTTTTCAGTACATGATTCGTGCGAAGAGTGAAGAAGATGCAATGATTAGAACACTACGCTTTGTTGGTAAAGATGGTAGTGGACAACGTGAAGATGTTAAACGTCCAATGTATGCATCCGAACCAATAATCCGTGAGTGGATTGAGTCTATAATGAAAATAGGATAAGGAGGTAATATGGCAAGAAGGAAATCACCTATGATAAAAAAGAAATCATCTATGACAAGAAGGAAATCACCTCTAGATAAAATCAGAAAACAACTTGATAAGCTAGAGAAACTTCATGAAAAAGAAGAACACATTATTGATAGCATAACAGAAATTATTGATGATGAAAAAGATAACGATATCTGGGAAAGTGATGGCTATGGCGGAACAGACCCAGACTAAATTAAATTATGATATATACCAACCATTTGGGCCGAGTATATTAAAGACTACGTTACCACAAGGTTATGTTAATTTATTAAATGTGGAAGCTGATCGTATACTACATGATGAGAAATTGAGTAAGGAACATGATTGGTCACATAATCTTGCTGGTAATGTAAAAAAGGAAGTTGCAATCGATCAGAATAAGATTCCAAACTTTCCAGAGTTTATGATTACTATGGCACGTGCATATTATAAGCATACCATTAACAAGGAACCAGTAGAGGGTAGTAAAGTTGGATTTCGTGTATGGGTTGTATCACAATATAAAGGTGATTTTAATCCGATGCACATTCATGATGCAAACTTATCCGGTGTTGCATTCTTAAAAATGCCACCAGGATTTGATGCTGAGTATGAGAGAGAGGACCACCATCCAACAGCAGGATGCCTGGAGTTTCTTGGGTCCATACCTAATCATTTTGCAAGACATAGTTATATTGCAAAACCAAAGGTTGGAGATTTTTATTTGTTTCCTTCATGGCTTACACACCAGGTGTATCCATTTAGGTCAGAAGGTGAGCGACGTTCGCTTGCATTTAATATACACTTTACGCTGGATAATCCAGTGAAGGGTGTCAACGTTTAGGAGAAATAGAATGAAAGAATTAACAGATGCAACGAGGCAAATGAATCAGATTCTTCATCAATGTGAGGAGGATGGTGATACTTTTGATACAACATTAAATAAGCTTAGTAGAGTTAAAGTGCACGGTGTCATATTTCCTACACTTATGTTGATGGAAATTATAGATAAATTTGTTGATGGGTATGCTGAGAGACAAAAGAAAATTGAAATACCAGCTACTGAAGAAGAATTGCAGAAGAAATATGCCAAGGCATCATCTAATTGGAATAGTAAGCTCAATTAATGGAAAAGAAAATAAAGATTGGATACCAGGATGTAGTCATAGAGCGTGAGGCACCTACGTTTCAGAAACAGACGGATGCGTATGGTGAGTATGATCATCGTAAGAATACTATTACTATTACGAATGGATTAGGGCCACTTGATGAAGCGAATACATTGCTGCATGAAATACTACATGGTATAGCGTATATTAATTCATTAACGCAGAGTGGACAGCCCCTCGATACGGAGAATAAAGAGGAAGTGGTTATTAATACAATGACCAATGGCCTTGCCCAGGTGTTTAGGGATAACAAGTGGCTGTTACCTTATTTTAAGGATAAATTTAAATGAGCGAGGAAATATATTACCATAGTGATAGTAAAGATGAGAATATTCCTCTATCTGAAATGTCGGATTTATATGTTCGCCGTGCTCTTAAAAAAATGATTACCAAAGAGAAACAAAGAACGGATAAAAAAGAAAAAATAAAGGTGTATATAAGAAACGCAATTAGTAATTTAGAGAGGGCACTAGAAGAATAATGCCAACATACGAAATTAACTTATGGGATAATAAAAAGGTTATTCAAAAAGTGGTACAAGAGTTTGAGAATGAAGAAGCTGTACAAGCGTACATCAAGGAACATTTTGATACGCAGCCAGATCCAGAGTATCCTGCACTGGATCCGGAGCGTGGATATGTACGCCCAAAAGCGGATAAATACATTATTACGTTTTCGAAGGTTTACACCTACCAGCGTAAAAAAGGTCCATCTAGAATAGAACTGACAGAGAAGGAAAAGGAACTACAAGAAACATTAGAGAAATCCATAACTAAAGAAGCAATTGACGAATGGGGTCATAATGAAATGATGCGTCAAGTGCGTAAAGACTATTTAGGACATCCAAATGCCAAAGGGCTCAAAGACATCAGATAAACAAGGACTCACACCGCGTCAAATGGAGGTGTATAATCTCATCAAGGATTATATTAAGGCGAATAATTTTGCCCCGTCGTATGAAGAGATAAAACAGCTTATGGGCTCACGGTCCAAGGCCCATGTGCATGCATTTGTGCACCAATTAATCAACAGAGGATGGATTGGAAGAGGAAATGGCAGAAATCGGTCAATTTATATTTTGTAATGTGGCACCTATAGTGGTATATTTGCTAAAAAGTTTTTTTTATTTTGTTACCGGGGATCAAACTGGTGCCACAGTGACACAATTGGTGATTAAACTATATAATTCAATAACTTATGTTGTGGCACCTATGTGTCACTACTCTAGACAACGCAAGGCACTTTTTTGTTTTTTAGATAATAAAATGAGTAAATATATACATATATCAAGGAGTTATCCATGGTAGATAAGAGATTGAGAGGTGCCACAAGTGGTGCCACAAATATGTCAAAAAAGTATCCAATCAGAGCTGATGGGTTGACAGATAAACAACGTGTGTTTGTTAAGATCTATTCTGAGAACGAGGGTAGATTGACCCCAACAGAATGTGCAAGACAGGCTGGATATAACGAAGATAGTGCAAATGTGAGGGCATCTGAATTATTGAATGGTAAAAGATACCCAAAGGTTGTAGAAGCTATTATTAAACGTAGAGCTGAGATTGAAAAGACACACGAGGTAAAGTTAAATAAGCATGTACAAGAGTTGGCTAGATTGCGCGAGAAGTCTCTTAATGAAAAGTCTTATTCTGCTGCTGTTAATGCTGAGCGCTTGCGTGGACAAGCCGCCGGATTGTACATTGACCGTAAAGAAATCAGGACAGGAAGTATCGACTCTATGTCGCGTGATGACGTTTTAAAACAATTAAAGGAGTTAGGATTAACAGGTGAATTTAAAAAAGAAGGAAATCAAACTGTCATTCAGGTCGAAGAGAAATCCGATAGCGAAGGACCTAAAGACATCACGCCAGTGGAGTCAGAAAGTAATAAAGAACAAGAAGAAGTATGACCGTAAAGACGGAAACAAATTTTTGGAAGACTTTAAAGACATACTTAGAGAGTGGTGAATATGTTGTTTCACGCCTTGAAAGTTATGTTACACCTGGATTCCCAGATTGCCTAGTATTTCATAAAGATACAGGTTTCTTCACACTTGAATTAAAAGTGGTAGGAAGTAATAATTATATTACTCTATCTCCTTTTCAAATTGCCTGGAATATGCGTCATGCTTTGGCAGGAGCACCTTCTTACATCCTGGTTAGCCTCCCGGCCATGGAGGGAGTCAAATTGTTTCACGGATGTAAAACCAAGGAACTAGGCGAAAAGAACGTGTTCCAAGTGCCCGGGTTATACGAGGGAAGCCTCGCGGACCTAGATTTTGTCAAACTCCTCAAACTCCCAAACTCCCTATAGTTTAAATCGGGCGCCGGGCGCGCAGCAGTTTCCTGTCAAGTTCAAACTCCCAAACTCCTTATAAAACCTCAATTTTTCGTGCATCTCGAATCAGGGTTTAGCCCGGGCCCTTCACCAGGCAGCTGGGGTCAAACTCCCAAACTCCCCAGAATACCTAACCTTTCTGCGAGGATCTCGCACCTGCAGCTCCACGCACCGGGCGCGCCGGGAGTTCCCGATCAGAGAGGATTCATACCATTCAGGTAGATGACCGAGTTCCGTGAAGCTTGAAAAAGTTATCCACAATTAATTTAAAATAGTTGTAGATTTCGTGATTCGGAAATGTTATAATGTATACATTGATTAGCCAATAGTTAGATAACTAATCAACAACCGAGGATACAACTAACGAAGTGTCCTCATAGAATTAGAATGGAGTTACTATGGATCAAGACTTAATAAGAGTATTAGAAAAGATTTCTAATGCCTTAGAAGAAAATACTACTATATTAAATAGGATTGCGGATCATTATGATGGGGTTGTTCCTGTTATGACACGCAATGCGAAACGTGTGGAGGAAGCACACGAAGAAGCACAGACAAGTTTCTTAGGTAATTTATTTAATAAAGAGCCAGAAACAACTAATTAACCCATAGGTTTGGGGAGCTCAAACTCCCCAAACTCCCTAGTGTGTATAACCTGTGGATAACCTGTGGATAAGTGTGGCCGGGGCACCGGGCG
>VTLG01011671.1_pt1 | contig 15778 bp, 20 predicted proteins | sample 4694571 | NCBI WGS metagenome assembly VTLG01 (sample SAMN12604809, study PRJNA352737) | marine metagenome | biome: ENVO:00000447; feature: ENVO:00000209|ENVO:00000569|ENVO:01000036; material: ENVO:00002151; isolation source: viral sequences binned using virsorter ...
TCATAATCTGGGCAAATTACGTCCACGATATTGAAAAGATAGTCGAAGTCTTAAAAAAAACCTACGGAGATGACTCTACAGTAGCATATTACGGTGCAGTTGATGCAAAGACACGCCAGAAAAACATTGCCCTGTATCAGGCTAAAAATGGAAATACTAGGTATTTTGTTGGAAACACTCAAACTGGAGGGTATGGAATTACACTTACAGCTGCAAACACTGTAATTTACTATTCTAATAATTATGACCTGGAAAAAAGACTACAATCAGAAGACAGAGCCCATAGAATAGGTCAAAAAAATATTGTCACCTACATAGACTTGATTGCAGAAAAAACTGTTGACGAAAGAATAGTCAAAGCTTTACGTGACAAGATAGATATTGCCAACGAAATTATGGGAGAAGAGTTAGTAGATTGGATTAAGTAGTAAGATGGTTCGCTGGGGCATATTTAGTTTTGTTATTCTCATCTTTATAAGCAATTAAATATTGTTTTCTATTATTATTACCTTTGTGAGAACAGTGCACCCAGCCACTGTTCGGATCTTTACCATCAAAAAATTCTAAAATTAATTGATCATAAACTAAGTTTGCGTGTATCCAATCTGCAAGCTCTTTGTTTGATACACCAGGTATCTCAAAGTCTGCGGCCTCGCCTTTTGCGTGTTGAGAATTAGTCGACGATCCAATAGCCACGCACAACTCTGGACTTCTAAATCCTGATGTAATAATAACAGGCTTGCCAAAGTGAACTCTGACCGGCTCTAAAATATTAGCGCAAATCATTTTCATATTGTATAGCTGCGAGTCATCAGGCTCGTTTGGTATACCTTTTCTCGTTGCTGTTTGTGATTTAATAAATTCTTGATAGCTAAAGTGTTGTGATAGTTTCATTCTTATCTCCTTATACCTGGGGTTCTTGCTATGACTTGATCATCTGGATCAAGTAAAGCTGTTTCTATGTTTGTGTTTCCTGTTTGAGGGTCCACATTATTTATGTTACTAGCGGGTCCCACTATGGGTGTGAAATCTCCTGATGGTAAAAAACTAGTGTCTCTTGGAGATAGTTTTATATCTTTAAACGGATTATCTATAGTTGGGAGTTCTGTTATTCTGATGGGTAAATTTTTAAATAAATTATAAATATTTTTTAAATAAGGTTTTACTATTTTGTAAGGATCAGACTGACCTATTTTTAGAGCATTCTCTGCGAAAGCGTCTTCCACACCTTCGCTTATATTTAAAGGAGTGAACAAGCCTTTTTGTAGTCTTTTTAATTCTTTGCTCCCTAGTCTCTCTTTAACCTTATCGTCAATCTCTTTCTTGTTGGCTCCAAGTTGAAAAGCCCCTATGTAATCTTCAAAAAATTCTTTTTTAACTCTAAACGCAGCTTCGTTTGCAATTAAATATCTATCAACAATATCTCCTGGATCTACTGGACCACCTCTTAAAAGTTCGGATGTAAACAGTTTTCTAGAATTACGAATACCCTTACTATAGTCAGCTATTTTAAAATTTATCGCTCTTTGAGGATCTACCTCAACAGCTCTAAAACCAAGAAGTCCGGCTAACTCGTTTCCTAACTCGAATGTTTGACCATATTTATCAAACTTTCCTTTCTGAATCAAATCAACTGGTTCAATAGCTAAGTCAATTCTTTTAAGAGCTCCATAAGATCCTGGTGTTTGTGACTCCACCAAGTGTTGTATGATCTTGACCGCCTTTTCTCCAAAAGGTGCTTCTGGATTATATATCTCTTTGAAATCTCTTGTGCGTCCACCTCTAAAAATAATATCTGTTGCAGCTTCTGTCCAAATAGACTCACTAATAAAAGGCTCACCTAACTCTTTAGTTGAAACAAATAATCCTTTTAAAAAATCATCCATAATACCATCCTCGTCATCTCTACCCTCTGCCACCGCATTAAGAACAGTTTGCACCGGTCTTGTTAAAGTATCGTAAGCGTTGCCATGTGAAAAATCTATGTATTTTATTTTTCCATTTTTATCTCTTAATGGAACAAGAGTAGAATTCTTTGACCACTTAGGAACATATCTTCGAAGCGCTTTCATTTCATCCTCTGTTATGTTGTATGCTGCCTTAGCTGCCTCGGTCACCATGTAGGGGACAGCAGCAACAGTTGTTCCAAAACCTATAAGTCTTTTCATTCCTATTTCAGCCAAAGGTTTAATCTCTTGTCTTACCACTTCGCCGTTCGGAAGAGTTTTTTCTACTGTTTCTTTGTAGTTTAATTCTTTTAAAGATCTTCTAACAATATTAGTTCCTGTTCTTAATATTTCAGCTGGAAAAGATACAAAGTTTCCAACAGGAAATTTTCTAAGTGTCTTTACAAACTCACCAACAAAATCATAATTTGGCACATTATTTTTTACAATATCCGCTGCCTCCTCCATTAATTGTTTGTCTGTTCTTTTTATACCCGCTTTTCTATAAGCTTTTGCTAATCTACTTTTTTCTATTGCAAACGTTGTAATTTTCCAAAAGTCATCTTCAGCCGTGTATAAATCTTCTGACACTTTTTTGATACCTTTTAATTTATTTATTAAAAGTTTTAAACCATTCCTGTTATTTAAACTTCCTCCAAAATCAATGTCTTCTAACAATCTTCTCAAGTCACCCAGTCTCACGTTACTATTAACAACACCTAATCTAAGCAACTCCTCATAAAACTCATTTGACCTCCTACCTCCAATCACGCTTGGTATTTGTAGTGCCTTATAAGCATCTTTCATCGATTTAAGTATTTCAACAGGACTAGTTAAACCTGGAATAATTCCATTGGCCGCGGCAAACGCTCCTGCACTTACGAAGTTACGAATATGTGTTATAGGAGATAAAATAGTTTTAGCTATTTGAGAGGTAGCTTTCGGAAATAAAATAAAATTATCATAAACAAAAGATAAAGTTGGATTACTAATAAGATTCTTTTCTCCAACTTCTAAAGCCTCTGCTATAGCTTTAGAGGTAAGTTTACCTGCTAAAGGATTGCCTGAGCCTATTTCAAATACTCTGTTGGGATCAAAAAAAGCTTTTTGAACATTACCTACACCAAAAATTTCTTCAGCTGCTCTAAAACCCTCATCGGTGTCATCAAAAAACATACCAGGTCTACCTGCTTTAATGGCTTTGTCTGAAGAATTTTTTAAATTTCTGTAAAACTCATTAACCCTAGTTATGCCTGATATCCTCTCTGTTCCCGCCAAAATTGTTTGTGTAGGGTCTTCAACCTTTCCAAGTAACTCTTCTATGACTTCTCTCTTTTTAGAATCGGCAATGAATTTTAAACTTATAAATTTATCTCTACTAACTGCTGATTTATAGACTTCGTCTGCCATAGAATCTTTTAAAAAGCCAGGTGGAGCTTTAAAAATAGGATCAGGGTTTCTAGAGTGTGAAAAAGTTAGAGCTCTAGGTAATCTTGCTGTTTTAATTATTTGGTTAACATAACTCTCTGCTTGTTCTCTGGTGGCGGTTCCAGACGCCATAAACATATCTATCGCTTTATTGACGGCCTCCTCTGTGGGTTTGTATCTCAACCAAGGAAGTAAAGGTTTGTTAACAAAAATTTCATAAGTGCCTCCTAAATACTCTTTAAATTTTTCACCAAACTCACTTGTAAATTCTTTAAAAGCTTTATCATTTTCTCCTTTCAAAGCATAACCTATACTAGAGAACATGTCTCCCCATGAGCTTCTAATATCTTCAAAGCCTTTAAAAATTTTATCTATGTCTTTTTGTTTAGCGCCATATTTTTTAAGTTCCTTAATAGCAGCATCTACTTTAATTTTATCCATGTTCCCAAAAGCAACTCTTGCATTATTACCTATTGTGGGAGATCCTGATAGTAAAGCATCGTTTACTATTTTTGTTAGTTTCTTTTTATCGTTTTGTGTTGTTTTATTGAAAATACTTTTAAAAGTAGGAAACAGTCCGTCTATTATTTTATTTGTGTCTCTTGCTATGTTTTGTGCTCTGTTTACATCAGCAGATCTTTTACCTATTGTTTCTCTTTCTAATTTAAAAAATGTTGGAGGCTTCTTACCTCGAGCTCTAAAAGAGGCTCCGACTCTATCTAGTATTTTATCTATAGCATCATCAGACGCTTCTATTTTTTTACCTCTATTTGCGATTGCTTTTATAGTGGTTCCTATACCACCAATTAAACCGGTAAATAAAGCGCCCTCTGTTCCAAACTTAACTCTGTTTACTAAATCTCTAGTGACACTTTCATCATTACTTCTTTCCAATTCTGTGGGACCACCAACTAAATCACCAAAAGTTCCAATGGTTTCTACATCTGCCACAAAAACTCCTTCTGCAACACCACTACCTAATGTCCCAGCACCAAAAGCTTTAAGTTTATCTTTTCTAGTTAACTTCGTTGCATCTATTCTAGCTTGTCGTAGACCACTAGCATCAAGAGACTTTTTATCTAAACTAAAATATTTTTTAGCTTTCTTTGCTCTGATAGCTTTGTTAGCTAAACTAGCTCCTTTGGTAAAAGCAATACCACCAGGCACACCAATACCTATTAAAGTTTCTGTAATTTTACCAGCTGCAGTGGCCTCTGCTTTCTCTTCAAAGATATTTATATCATCAAAAAATTTTTCTACTTTAGCAGATGTGTTTGTGTCCGCACCCAAATCATAAAGTTCCGCCCCTAGTGATACGACACCCTCTGGTATTTTTAAAAAACCAGAGGCAATACCATTTAAAACAGATTCTATGGCTCCTACTTCATTTTCATCTGGTTCTGAAATAGTTCTAACTACTTCACTTACACCAGTGTCTAAGGAGTCTCCTAAAATATCATCTGAGGTAAATACTTTTACCATTTTCTATTATGAAATCTTTTCTTTTGCTTCGTCTAAATTATAAGTAAAACCACTCTCTCCTGCTTTAGTTTTATATTTAAACTTAAAAGTTACAGGATCAAAATAAAATTCACCAGGCTTTATGTTTGCGTCACCCACAGTGGCTCTATATCCTGTCGTTTGTGAGTCTTTATCATAAAAACTTTCATACGGAATTGTTTTGACACCCTCTCTTTTATAAAGTTCAGCTTGAGCAAAACCACTAGGATTTTGTGCAATCAGATCATCATCTGATTTTGCAAACGCAGCAGTTAATTCAAACAATTCTCTTTCCTCTGTGGGTCCAGGTAATAAAGATTGTTTATCGTCTCCATAAACTTTCTCCTCTGCTTTTTTGTATGCGTCCACTCTACTCATACCATCGTCATCCATGTATCTATTTGCTAAAATATCTACCTCTTGAGATTTTGTTGGGGTTTTGGTTGCGTCCTTTGCAATCTTCTCTTGAATTGCTAGTAAGGTGGCTTTTCTACTTAAATCATCTGCACCCTCTAAACTATCCACGAATTTTTTAGCTCCTGCTGTGACAGTGCCTTCTGCTAATGCATCTAATCCCCCTGCAGCTAAAGCCCTAAAAAACGATTGAGTTTTTGCGTCTTTACCACCCAACAGTTTTTCATAAATTTCTGCCTTGCTTGTGATTTCATCTTCAAAGTCTTGTAGTTTTATATCATCTATATCATCATCTAATCCTTTTGATGTTGCTTGTTTTTCTGTTTGTCTATCTCGAAAACTTTTGTAAGCTTTTGGGTCTGTAAGACTATCTAGATCAGGCACAGGAGGTTTTGCTTTTATAACAGGTGTAAAAGGTTCTGGGGCTGTTGTAGTTGTAGTTGTTTGGCCATCTAGTTCACTAGCTTGAGCTTCTGGAAAAATTCTTATTCTTTGACCTGAATCAGTTTGACCTATCGTAGAGCCACCACCCTGACCAAGATTAAGAAGATCAAAAAGACTTCTACTATCTTCAGGAGCTACTCCTCTTACACGACCAACTAATGTCCCTGTTGAAAAACCCTCACGTTCCTCGATCCCCGTCATGATACCCGTGCCTTTACTGTTTGCTCTTCCGCCGTCACGGAACATAGGTCTTTTTAAAATTCTACTCATCGTGGGAATATTCCACCAGGTCCGAATAACTGACCACCGATACCTGCTGCGGTAGCACCAACACCTAATATTTGTGATAAAGGACTAGGAGGAGCTGTTTGTGTTGTTGTGAATGTTTGTTGTGCAGGGTATCCACCAATAATACCAGTTAACTGTTGACCCACAAAGCCTAGTCGCTGTTGTGGTTCGAAGGCGGCTTCTCTAGCAGCTAGTGCAGCAGCGTCAAGAACTGCCTGTGATTGAGCCTGTTGACCTAATCCTAGTTGTTGTAATCCTGTAATTTCCTGCTGTGCTAGTTGTGGAGCTAGTGTAGCAAGACCTTGTTGTTGTTGTGATAAAGCTTGTTGTTGTTGAAAAGCTTGAGCTGCTTGTTGTTGCGCTTGTTGAAAAGCTTGTTGTCTTAGTTGTGCCTCTAATTGTGCTTTACCTAGAGCTGTAGCGGCATCGAACTCTGCTTCTTGCACTGCTTGACGACCACCACCAAAGGCACCTAATTGTGCGGCCCCTGTTCCTATTTGTTGTCTTGCGATATCTCGCTCTCTTTGTAAAGCTGCAAGAGATGTATCAATCACCTCTTGTTGATATGGAGACATAAATTCTTGAAAGGCTTGTGGTCCTGTAAACTGTTGAGCTGCTGCGGCGTCGGCACCGGCTTGAGTTAGGAAAGGTTCAAAAGAACCAAGTCCTGAAGCTTTTTGAATTGCTTGTTGTTGTAAAGGGTCTTGTGCAGCTACTGTTGGAGCAAACGCTGCTGTGTCAATTGGTTGACCTAGTAAAGGAGTTAATTTATCTGTTAAAGCAATACCTGCCGCTTCTATAAACGGCGCAGGTAACGTTCTTGTTACTTGTTCTGACATTAAACTCTAGCCTCCAATTTGTTCATCAGATCATACATTTTTTTTGCACCTTTGTTAACACTTCCACCACCTGCAGCTCTTACTGCATCAGCTGTCATTACAAACTCATTCTTTGATAATCTTGCAGGCACGTCATCGGCTTTTTCTTTTGCGCCGATCGGCACGAAACCACCACCTCGTAAATCCATTTCTGCAGGTTTACCACCTACTTTTAAATTCATGATACCACCTTCAGCTGCGCCACTTCTCAAATCTGTGTCTGATAAAGCGCTCTCTAAATATTCTGACATGGACATAAAGTCATCTCTTTTTAAATCAAAATAATTTTCTCTTTTTTGTTGTTCTACCGAAGAAGAGCCACCCTGTTCAAACCCAACACGAGTTCCCATCAAACCACCGTTGGCCGCGTAGCCTAATTCATTTAATCTTGTGTTAATATAATCTTGATCAAATCCTGCGTTTTGTAAATACCTAGTTATAAATTCTACTCTTGTTTGAATATCCTCATTACCTGCAGCTTCTTGCTCTTTTAAATATTGATCATAAGCATCTTCTGCTTCTCTTGCAGCGTCATAAGCCGCCTCTGCTGTGCCTGCTGTTACGGGAACTGAAGCCGCGGTCGCCGCTTCACCAAGAGTCATACCACCAATTTTACCTGGAGAAATAAGACTACCTACACTCTCTGCAAACTCACCCTTCCCCTCTAAAAGAGGACCAGCACCTGCAAACAATCCAGATATACCAGCTGAAACGGGGTTAACATTTTTTCCTAAAGCAACTTGTGTTCCTACATTGGCTAAAGCTCCTGCTACGCCTTTTCTCAAAGCTACGTTTGTTATGCCACCGAGAAAACCAGATCCCGCTAGATAAGGTGCACCGAATGTGGCTGCAATATAAGGTAAGGCAGGTTTTATCTCATTAGGAATAATATCATCAACAACTCTTGTGATAGGTTTTAATGCTTTTTTAACTGACCCCATAATGTTCCTTTGTGTATCTTGTTACGACTCTCGTGATATCTCCGTCATCATTCACACGAAGCCATTTTACAGGTTTATTACAACCCAACAAATTAGTAAAGTATTCTTTGGTGTCTTTCATAATATCTTTGACACTACCTAAACAGACGGTGTCAATGTGCCAAGGGATATCTCCACTATTGTAATCTTCAGGGTTTAGTTCTGCGGTTGTCATAAATCTTTTCTCTGCATCCTTGTTTAAAAATGCCCAATTCGTAAAAGCAAAGGGTAAACCATCTTTATAGTGAATCTTATATTGATTCAGATCTACGGACGGGGCGATGTGTTCTAGCACGTCCTCGAACGTGTGATCTTTATAGCGAGGAAACGACTTATAAAGTCCGAAAGCTACGGTAATATCGTATAATTTACCAGTATCTATCATAAATACATTACTTTTTTTTGGCTCAAAAATCAACTGCTCATCCTATGATTGAGATGAAACATCTGGCAATTTAGCGACTTTTATATTGACACTTCTAGATATGTCTTCTTGCTTTGTATCAGTGCCTGGATCGTTGACATCGTCCTCAGCCTCTTTGTCAGACTTATATTCGACGTTTGTTTTGATATTTTTGACTGTTACTTCAGTCTCAATCTCAACGTCTTTTATGACCGTGCCATTGACTATCGCGTCAGTTTTGCCTTTTTCTACAAAAGATACCATTTTACCTCCTTAATCTCTGCTTATTTCTAGTATCGAAACAACTACATGTAACCTGTTTGCAGTTGCAGCTTGTGCCTTTAGTGCCTCACTTTCGAGAAGAACCAAAGGTTGTGTTAATAACTCATTTGTTGCCTTTGCAGATATAGTCTTTTCTTTGAATAAACTAAACACAGCGTCCGCTGCATCTGTTACTGTCAAAGTTATTGTATCTGCATTATCACTGTCCTCAGAAACTAGAATAGATTTTATTATTGCTCTAGAGTTACTAGGGGCAGTGTAAACTGTGGTGTTGTTTGTAGTCGTTAAATCTACTTTTGCGTTTTTATATATATTAGCCACTGATAAACCAAGAGAATCTCTCTTGCTCCTGTTTTACTTCATCTAAAAAAGTAGAGTTTAATTGTTCAATAAGTGTAGTTATAGATCTGTTTATCTGTTTTTGGTTAGATGTATCGTAGTTATCTTTTGGTTCTGGTATCTTTACATTTATTTTTGCCATTATCTCTCTCCTAACTCTTTTTTATATTTATGCACTCTGTTTCTAGCTTTTCTCTCAGCATCTTTGTTTTTATCTTTTAGTGCTTTTCCAACATCTCGTCTTGCAGACATCAAAAGTTTTACTAATCTTTTCTTTTTAGGACCCTCTTTCAACGGAGATTTTTTATATTTACGACCATTGAAAGTTAAAAAAGCCATTATCTACCTCCGTCTGCTTGCACGTCTAAACTAAAAGTTCCAAACCTCCAACTCTGATCAATGTCATCATTTTCTATTTTAATATTAACATATCTACCACGAGCTCTTGTATCTTTTTTAGTTGTACTAGACGTGATAGAGAAAGGACTTAGCCCTGTAGAAGAATCTTCTTGAGCTGGAAAACGTTTCACGGCCAACGTTACTTTAGCAGTTCCTACCAAAGACTTGAAGTCAGGTACAAATCTGCGAACAGATAAAAACTTTTCACCTTCCGTGCCTTGTCCTTCTAAATCAAAGTCATAAGACTTTACAAAAGAAGATATGGCAGTGCTTGATCCATCTGTGTTAATCTGATTGTTTCCTACTTCATGCTCAAAATAAGTTGTAGCTCCAAGACCAGTGACTCCTTGTATTGTTGGAAAGGTCCCTGTTTCAGTAGATCCGTAAGATGTTGCATACGGCTTTGGATATATTTTAGCGTCCATCCAAGATGTTCTACCCTCTGTGCTAGTATACCAAATACCACCAGGGACCTGTGATCCTGGTGACTCTAGATAGTTGTATGCAACTAATCTATTATTAAAACTTTGACCAGATGTAGGATACCACCAAATAATCTCTGTAAATAAATTGTTAACACCTGCTGTAATCTGTTGTCCTTTTGTTAGATCGATGTCGTCGTAGACAAAGTCTTCAACAGAACATGGTAATGATTTGACTGTACCATCAAATAGAAAGAATCCATTGTTACTCATCCAATAAGCAACACCGTCTATCTCGACAGCTGCGTTCTTACCTATCAAACCACAGTTTGTACCAACCTGCTCAAAGCCAAATGTAAAAGGTGCACCGATAAACTTCATAGTGTACAAAGCCGTATCGGTCCATATTAGGATTGTCTCTTTTGCCTTGATAGCTCCGATTATTTTAGTTCCGTCTTGTAATCTTTGTGTGCCTGCTGCATTAACTGCTGAAGGTGCAAAAGTATTAATGTCTTCTTGATCACCAAACCTGATAAACATGTCATCTTGTGTGCTAGTTGTTCCTATCGTTGTCTCTGTTCCAAAGTGTATCAAGTGTCTTGTAGTGGGTGATATCAATGTGGCTCTTGATGCAGTTGGGTTATTAGAAGTAGAAAAGCTAGAGGTGGTAGTAGACGCTCTGTTAGACGTCGCGCTTGTAGCTCCGGCGTTCCATGTAAAAGTTTTACCATTTGCAATTGTTGCAACTAACACTTGACCAAAGTTATCTAGGGACCAAAGACCTGGCTCTAGTTCTACTTGGTCTGCTTTCACAGCTACACCCCATCCACCAAAGTCTGATGCGTCGGTGGCTGTGGCACCATTACTATGTGTTGCCGCTGTGCTTCCAGAAGCCCCTCTCGTACACCCTGTTAAATCGTTAGTTGATTTACCAGAGTACGAAATAAGTTCTGAGTCTACTAAGATAGTGCCTGAGCTAGGAAAAGCAGAAGCGTCTGATAATGTAATAGTTGTTTCTGATGCGTCTAACTCTTCGTTGACTGTTGTTGCTGTTGCAGAATCAACAGTGCCTCCCCAGTTACCAACACCCCAACCATAACCATAAGTTTGTTCTCTTGGACCAACAGGTTCATAAAACTTACAAGTCATAGAGCCTCCTGTCGATATTGAAGCTGAAGCGGCTGCAGTTGATGTAATTGTAAAAGTTGTTGTGCTAGGCACTGTTATTATTTGAAACTTAACATCTTCAAAGTTGGACGCACTAAGACCTGTACCACTAGGTAAAGTGACACTATCTAGTTGCACTATGTCACCGGCCTTTGCGCCATGTGCACTTGTAGTTGTTATAGTAACACTTGTTGATGTATTTGTGGTTGCCATCGTAGACGATGTCAAAGAACTTTTGATTGGTGTAATATCAAACAGTTGACCTTCAAAGTATAACAATAAGAACTTATCCGTTCCGAGGGCCACGTACCTATTGCCATCTAAATCTGTAAATGGGTGTTGCGCTCTGACAACACCGACTATTTTATCTGGTAAAAGAGAGGACCAACCTCCGACCTTTTCAGGCAAACCATATCTAAATCTTACATTATTAGAATCAATAAAACGACGCTCAGCACCTTTAGTGGTGTCTTGCTTGTCTATGCCTGGTAGAAAGTCTAGAGTGATAAGAGGCATCTATCCTCCTTAAATTTTATCTTTGTATGCCCAACCGCGAGTCGCGTTCAAGAAGACTAGTGTAAACGCAGTCCCGTTTACTGACACAACTAAATTAGATGCGGACCCTAATATGTTAGAACCGTTTCTTGCAATTGTTAGATTGTTAGAACCAAAAGATGCTTTTGCATCTATAAAGGTAACTTCGTTACCTACACTAGGAGAAGCAGGAAGTGTTACCTGTCTTGCTGCTGCGCTTGTGTCTATAATTAATTGATCGTTGTTAACTGCTGTGTAGTTCCTATCTATTGAGTGATAACCCTTCTCCACTGCTAATTGAACTATATTTGTCCCGTCAGAATAGACAACCATCTTTGAACCCACTGGCATTGTTACACCTGTGCCAGATGCTGTTTTAAAAGTTAAGGTATAATCACTTGTGCTTCTTGATGTGCCGTCCTCTATCAAATACATTTTTTCTATAGAGTCGGGGACAGTGACGCTTCTGTTACCAGCTAGAGTACCGGTAAACTTGATAATCATGTTTCGTCCATTGGACGAGGCGCCATTAGCAATTGTTAAGGTTTGGTCTGAGGACGCTACATCTAAAGATAGATAACCACCTACGGCCTCCTCTACTAATTGTAGATTAGTGTTAGTTGTAGATCCCCATAGACCTGCTTTTTCACCCGTAGCAATTAATTCAAATTTTTGTGATGTAGAAAATGTTGATGCCATACTGCCTCCAAATTTATATTATGTTTCCACGTTTGTCCATGTTTGACTTGCGTTCACGTTAATATCGTTCCAAGTTACAACACCAGGGCCGTTAACAGTCGAAGTTAATAAGTTAGTGCCTGGAACCACCACTGCTTTAGCCACAATAGTAACGGAGCCTACTCCTACAGTTCCTGCTAAGTTAGTGCTGACAGCTACGTCTGCAGCTGCCTTTGGTGTCATACTACCAAGACTTGATGTAAGACCGTTGCCACTGAGAGTGACATTGGCTGTTCCAATAAAGGTTAAGTCACCAATAGAGATATTATTTACATTGGTCCCTAAAGTAACATCAGCGTTTGCTTCAATCGCTGAGATATCACCTAAAGCTATTGTAGCTTGAACACCCTCTAAATTTACTGGCTGGTGAGTAGCTTCGCCGAAAGCAAATTCACCAAAAGCTGCTACGCCAAACATGGCTACGCTCCTGGTTTAGTTGGCCAAGTTACTGAGTTTACTTTTTCTACTGTATCTAATCCTGTAGTAAGGTCTCTTAAATCTTGTCTATATTTTTTCTGTGCGTCTGTCATGGTATTATCAGAGGCACCCCACCAATCTGTTTCTGCTAATAAACTATTTCTTTTTTCTCTAAGATTAAATAAAGATATTTGTAAACCTTTTGTTTCATCTATTTTTATCATTCTCCAACCCCATCTGTTAGTTCTGAATCATCTACGGTCCAAGCATTTCTTAGTTCTCTAGAAGTAGGTAAATCTGTATGTTCAATAATTTTATATGGCTTATTTTTTGGAACATCTTTTTTTGCTATCTCATCGACAGTTCTACTTTCAAAAGGTGATGGTATGATAACACTAATTGTTCCATCATCATTTTTATAAATAATTCTTTTCATTCATGTCTCCTAATCATCAAAAATCTGTATGGCAAAAATATTTGGATCACTTGCACTACCACCTCTGTCTGGGTTTGTCATACATCTAATAGATCCTGTGGCGGGTGATCCGTATGAGGTTAGCATACCTTGATAATTATTAAGTGTTAATTCATTTACACCTATAGCAACAGGACAATAATTAGTATCTCCAAAAGCTGAACTAAAATTTATAGTATAATCTCCAGTGGCATGATCTGTAATTGATGAGACATTAAAAGAACTTGTTATTGCTACTGTTCCTGTACCGTTAAATCTTACAAATGCTTTACAAGTTGTCTTACTATCAACCGCACCAGTAACAGTGCCAGTAAAAGCAAAAGTATTTGCTAAATTAATTTTATCTGCTGTGATTGCATCATCTGCAAAAGCTCCTGCGGGTAATGTATTAAGTGCCATGTTATACTCCTATCAACTTTAATATTGTAAAATATGTTTTACCTGTCTCTCCTACTGTATCACCAGCAGTTCCACCACCTCTATCAGGATAAAAGTAAAACTCTAAATAATCTGAAACAGATAAATCTAATGTTCCAAACTGCACAAAAGCACCATAAATTATTTGAGGTTCTCTAACATGGTCTGTTTGTAAAACCTCTGACCCATTTTTAAAAACAGACATTCTATTTAAGTCATATCCTGTATTACCAGAACTATCTCCGTCAAACTTTAGTTGCCAATTAATTAAATATTTTCCTGCTTCACCACTTGGCACTGTAAATTTATTAGAGCTAAAAGCACTGTCTGTATCTAATGTGGTAGTCCAATTAACTATTTTATTATATGAGTTTTTAGTTAAGTCTTGGTCTGATGATTGATAACCAATGACAGCAGGACTCATTTTCAAAGCAGTATTATTCAGTGTTAAAGACCCTGACCCATCAGAAGTCATAATGGCATTATCACCACCGTCAGCGAGTATATTTACTTTAAGTTTACTGGTCATTTTTTATCCTATTAATTTGTATGCACCAAAAATTGTTCTCAAAAGTGAAGCATTGCCTCCAACATTGTGATTACTACCTTTACTGTGATAACCGAAAATTTCTACGTAATCATCACTATCTAAGTCAAAGGTACTACTGTAGTGTAAGGAGTGTCTAATACCACTACCTCCTGAATTAAATTCATATTGTGAAGCATCAGAACCATTTATCTTAAAATTAAAATACATATCCTCACCTTGATTTAATCCTGCTTCATAAGTTATAATACCATAACAATGGTATTTGCCAGCAGTAGCTGGAGTAAATCTATAGTTTGTGGTGTTATCATAAGTTGATTGTGGGTCAAAACTTATATCAGCAGTAGATGTATTATTAAATTGTATTTTAGTAAAACTTCCTGAAGAAAGTGTTTGATCAGAAGTAAGCATTGCTTGGAAAACTGGAGTGTTTTCTGGAAAATTAGTAAGAGTAGAAGTTGAAGGTAAAGTAATAGTATCTCCTGCTTCACCAATAGTTATTGATGAGCCTGACTGCTTTATAATCTCATTTACCTTTAACTGCGATACCACTACTTACTCCTTATGACTTAGGGTTTGCGTCTTTAATAGCTTTGATTCTGGTCTTCCACGCATCGATGTCCTTATATATTTCATCGAGCTGATCGCCGATATCTCCGTAGGCCGCTTTACGTGTAGCCCTTACAACATTGTTTGCTTCTTCAGTATTACCTGCTGTTTCTTGTGCAGCAAGTTGTTCATCTGTTGGTTTATCTAGCCCTGAAATATTCCATTCTTTAATATAAGGACCCTTACCATCAGAATCGTCCTGAAGTAAAACGTCTTTTGTAAAGTCTACAGTCTTTGAGTTAGCCTCGCAGTATAGTTTTATCTTTGTAGATAACTGTGCCATTGTTTACTCCTATCCGCTAAAGTCTGCGTAATCCACAACCTTAGCACGTTCTGCTGCTCTTTTTGTTTTTACATCAGAAGGCATAGCAGTTCCGCCCTCTGCTGCTCTGACTGCATACCAATCAGTTGATGCAAGATAAGCTCTTGCAGTTTCGTTGATTACTTTTTGATCAGCGAACTTGTCTTGTTTGTCCATGTCGGCTTTGACTTTTGCCCAAGTAACAGCGTCTGGCTTTGCACCCATAATAGCTGTGTCATTGGAGTCTTTACCTACAACCCATTCAACTTGTGAGTTGAACTCAGCTTCAGTTGTCACGTCACCACGAATAACAAATTCGTAATTGCCGATTGATAATATCGCTTGTGCACAATCTGCCATTGTTTACTCCTATAATATCACTAGTGTTCCACCACTAGCTACGTTTATTGTTTGTCCAGAGGACACTGTTATAGGACCCACTATACTAGCATTTTCAGATGCTGCAATAGAAAGTCCTCCCGTCAAAGTTTGTACGTTTCGATACGCACCTTGAATACTTGTCAGCTTAGCTGCTGTAACTGTTGCGTCACTTGGAGTTCCAATATCAAGAGTATCTCCAAATATCTGACCTGAGAAAGTTGCACCGCTTGCAGGTGCTCCTGTGAAGGCTATTGTACCAGGACTTGATCCCGCTGTAAAAGCTGTGCCTGGAACCTGATAGACTCCGTTAATGTGAATAAATAGTTGAGCAAGAGAACCAATTGTTTGTGTGGTGCTACCTACCTGTATTGTAAATTGTGTTGTTGACCCATTAAAGCTACCACTGATGTCATCAATGACAGCAAAATTACCTTGAGCCGCAGGGTTTCCAATGTACGCCATTATGCTA
>VTLG01013440.1_pt1 | contig 15776 bp, 14 predicted proteins | sample 4694571 | NCBI WGS metagenome assembly VTLG01 (sample SAMN12604809, study PRJNA352737) | marine metagenome | biome: ENVO:00000447; feature: ENVO:00000209|ENVO:00000569|ENVO:01000036; material: ENVO:00002151; isolation source: viral sequences binned using virsorter ...
CAGCAGCAAATATGTTACCACCGCCTCCATTTATTCCTAACCAAGGCGGCCAAGGTGGAGGAGGAATAACTACAACTGGACCTGCAAATACTGCTTTTGATTATGAATTTGATGCTTTAGGAAATGTACCTAATCCAGACAATGTCCCATTAGATGATGACGAACAAGACGCTTTAGATTCTTTTAGTAATCCTAGTTTAAATGCGGTTGATATTGGAACTATAGGAAGTATGGCATTAGGCTTTACAAACCCGATAACAGGAATATTGGGATTAGTATTTAATCAAAGAAGAAAAAAACAAGCAGCTATTAAAGCTGCAGAAGAAGCAGCGGCAGCACGAGAAGCTAGAGAAGCAATTGGTAGAGATATAGCTAGAGAAAACCCTAGCAGAGATCAAGCTGTAGATAGTGGAACAATAGGTGGTAATTTTGGTGAGGATCAAGGAACTAGATGTTTTGAACCAAACACACTTATTCAAATGGCCGATGGCTCAGAGAAAAAAATTAAAGAGATACAACTCGGTGATCAAACTAAAGGTGGTGAGGTTACAGGTGTGTTTCAATTTAAAGTTACTGTTGACGAGATACATGACTATAAAGGTGTTACTGTTGCAGGTAGTCACTTTGTTAAAGAAGATGGCAAATTTATTATGGTTCAAGATAGTCCAATATCTGTCAAGGTTGATAAGATACCAGTTGTCTATTCATTAGATACAACAGGTCGAAGAATCTTTATTAAAGATATTGAATTTGCTGACTATAATGGTGATGGCATAGCTAAAGGGTTCTTGGCTAATGCTGGTGTAGATCTAACAGGCTTTGATAAAGAGGTATTAAGACAGGTTGAAAACAGGTTGATATAATGAATAAAACACGATACAAAGAGGATTTAGACTAAATTATGGCAATATCTAGAGCATTAATGGAAAGACAATTACGAGCCGATGGCGGAATCATGGCACTAGAAGAACCTAGACAAGGTTATTTTCTAGGTAAGATTGTAAGAAAAGCTAAACGTGCTGTAAAGAAAATAGCTAAATCAAAAGTAGGTAAGGCTGCTTTATTAGCAGGTGGTGCATATCTAGCAGGTGGATTTATGCCTGGTGGTGGCGGACTTACAGGAGGTATGGCTAATTTTAGAAACTTTGGTAGCGGTATTGGTAGTTTATTTAGAGCAGCCGGCACACAAGGTATTGATGACAAAGGCGGTTTGTTAAGAGGATTAATTAGAGATGAAGATGGTAATTTTAGTTTAGGTAGAGCAGCACTCTCAGGTTTAGGGGTTGCAGGTTTAGCTGCACCATTTTTAATGGGTGGTGATGAAGAAGAAGTAGAAGAGGAAACACCGTTTTCACAAACACCAGATAGTATTGCTAACATAGTACAACAAGCTAGAAATCAAGATCAAAGTTTAAGATTTTTACCACAACCAAAATTTGTAAGAAACTTTTATGCAGCTGATGGTGGATTAGCTGATATACCTAGAGAAGGATATAGAATAGGTGGTATATTACCAAAAGCAAGTCAAATGATAAAAGCAGGTGTAGGTAAAGTTAAATCATTATTTGATGATGCAGACATAAATGTAAGTATTAGAGATGAAGACGTTATGACAGATGCAGGACTACAGGCACAAGCTGTTGGTCAAGATGTTTTTATTACACCTAAATCTGCCAAAGCTATAAAAGTTATAGATGGTTTGATTGATGAAGGTTATGATATTGCTAAGGCAGAAGATGGCTCCTATGCAATAAGTTCTATTGATGAAGGTGCTTTAGATATAATAGCTAAAAGATTAAGATTAGGAGATAAGGGTGTTGATGAATTTATGGAAGGTGCTGCACCATACGTTGATGACATGGATGAAGAATCAAAAATGATCTATGACGCTTTAAGAAACAGAAAAGCAGAAGGTGGTATCATGGATTTAGGTGGCATGGAAAAAGATTATAGAACAGGTGGCTTTGTAGAACTAGGAGCTGAAGAAAGAGCTGATGATGTACCTGCAAGACTATCTAAAAATGAATTTGTATTTACAGCAGATGCTGTAAGAAATGCAGGCGGAGGCAATATAGATAAAGGTGCTGAAGTTATGCAAAATATGATGGACAATCTAGAAGCAGGTGGTTCTATATCTGAAGAATCACAAGGTATGAATCCTGCACAAGAGATGTTTGATCGAGCACAAATGATGGAGAGTAGATTAGCATAATGGCATTACCTGATTATTTACAAGACACGGCTAAAGATTTTGCTAAACAGTTAACGGCAACTACATCAGTACCTATTAATACAGGTACATTTACTGGTAGACAATTTGTTGCTGGTGAAGACCCGATGCAAACACAAGCTATTAATTTAGCCACACAAGGTGTTGGATCTTATCAACCATTTTTAACAGCAGCACAAAGTGCTGTAGGACAACAAGCGGCATCAGCTGGACCACAAGCGTTCCAACAGTTTATGTCACCTTTTCAACAACAAGTTATTGATACAACCCTACAAGATTTTGACAGACAAGCAGCTATGGGTAGACAAAGTATACGAGACGCAGCCAGAACTGCAGGAGCTTTTGGTGGAGGTAGAGAAGGTGTACAAATGGCAGAATTTGATGCAGGTAATTTAAGAAACAGAGCATCACTACTTGCACAATTACAACAACAAGGATTCACACAAGCACAAAATTTAGCACAACAAAACTTTCAAAATCAAGGAGCACTAGCAGCTCAACAGATGGGACTATCTAATTTTCAAAGAGGATCATTAGGTCAGGATGTTGCTGCATTAGGTAACCTAGGTGCTTTTAGACAAGGTATAACACAAGCACAATTACAAGCTGATGCTGCGGCTGCTAGAACAGGAGCTTATGAACCTATACAAAGATTAGATCAATATGGTGCTGGTCTTGGTAGACTTGCAGGGTTTGGATCAACAGCTGCTCCAGTAGGGGCTAGTGGCGCTTCTCCACTTGCTACAGCGTTAAGTACAGCAACAGGTATCGCTGGAATATTTGGTAAACTATACGGTAATAGACCATAGGAGGAAATATGGCAGGTAAAAAAAGCACAGGAATGGATAAACTTAAAAAAGCTGCTATTGGCACAGGCATTACAATAGGATCTGGTGGAGGTTTACAACTTATTGAAAATCTTGCAAAAGCATTTGGATTTAAAGATGGCGGTAAAGTTAGAGGATGCGGTATTGCTAAACGTGGATTTGGCAAAGCAATGAAAAGGAAAAAATGAGACCATTAAGTAGACCAATGTTTAGAAATGGAGGCCCTATCAAAGAGGGTATTATGGATGGAATGCAAGATAGAAAAGCTGCTCTTGTAGGTGATCCTGCGTTTCCTATGGACCAAAGTGGTAGAGGAATGTATTCTGAACAACAAATAGCAAGTAATCTACAAAAAATTAAAGAAGCTTTTTCACAAACTGCAAAAGATATTAAAACAAAACCTTTAAGCACTGTAAACCCTCTTAAAAAAACAGGTATTATAGGTAGTTTTCTTAAAAGAAATGCAGGAAGAATTAAAAATTTTTATGATAGACAAGTAGGTAAACTAGATATGCCTCCAAAATTTAAATCTGCAGGTCCAGAATTTAAAGGAGCTGGAACAGCAGGTGGTGGAAGTGTGCCTACCTCATTACTTGAGAGAGCAAAATTTTTTGCAACAAAAAATCCTAAAACTACTATTGGTGGAGGTTACTTAGCTAGTGGTCCAGTTGTAGATGTAGCAACAGGTAGTGTTCCTTTAGCTAAAAAAGTAGGACTTCAAATAGCTGACCTTGCTGTTCCTGATTTTATTTTTGATCAAGACAAATATTTTGCAGACAAAGAAATAAGAGAACGAAATGAAAAAGCTAAACAAAAATCTCTTGAAGCAGGCACTACTAAAAAAACTGGTGGAGAAGGTGAAGACACTGTTAAAAAATTAAGTAGAGATGAAGAGATAGAAGCAAACAGAAAAAGATATTACAAACTTATGGGTATAGATAAAATGCAAAAAGGTGCTGCATACGATTCATTAATTGATGCAAGTAGAATTATTCAAGAACAAGGTGGTGATCTTAAAGGTGCTGTTAAATCAGGTAATTTACAAAATGCTATAATACAAGCTATATCTAAAAACTTAGATAAATCTACAGATCTTAAAAAACAAATTGATGCTGCAATACTTAAAGGTGAAATTACAAAAGATATTAATAGAGAAAAAGACCAATTAGATGCAACATATAAAAAACTAGCTATTGATAAATTACAAAATGAAGCTGCTGGTGGAACTATAAAACAAATTATTAATACAAGAAAAGAAAAAGGTTTAGCTACGTCTGGTAGAGATTTATTTCAATTAGCAGTTCAATCTGGAATTGGTGATAATATAAAACAAATTCTTCCAGAAAAACAAGTATCAAATTTTTTAAAAGATAACCCTACAAAAACTACTCTTGATTTCTTAAAACAAGTTGACTTAGACCTACAAGAACAACAAGGTGAGGGTTTAACACCAGGTGATTATGTTGTAGGAGAAACTATACTTAGAGTATCAGAAGACGGTAAAATAAGTTTTGTAATATAGGGATAAGCAATGGCTCTTCCTTCAGATTTAAAATCATACGACAGCGGTCCTAATAAAATTGGAACTATTGAATCTGTATTATCAGGTGTAGCTTCAGGTTTAATAGGTATACCAAAAGGTTTCTTTTCTTTAGGTGCAACATTAATAGATCTTGGAGCAGGGACAAGATACGCATCAGAGGTAGAAGCTTTTTTTGATGACCTTACAGAGTTTGATGAAAAAGCAGAAGCAACAGCTGCTGGTAAAATTACAGAAGCATTAGTTAATATTGGATTACCTGCAGTTAGAGGTATGAAGCTTGGTGCACAACTTGCAGAAGATGCAATGCGTGCTAGTAGAAATGGAAAATATTTTAAAACAACTAGTGAAGGATTAAAGAAAGGTATTGATCAAGCAGCAAAATTAAATGCAAGAGGTAAAACAAATAAATTTATTGCAGGAGCTTTTGGTGGTGGTATTGCTGAAGGTGTATTTGTTGGTGACGTAGAAGCAATAGGTACGTTTGGTGATTTTGTTGGTGGTCCTACAAAAATAGATAGATCTACAGACGATGATCCTGGTAGAGAATTATTAAACAGAGTTAAGTTTGGTACAGAAGGTGCATTATTTACAGGTCTTATTGGTGGTGCCGGTAAAGTTGTTAAGAAACTTACAGATAGAAACAAACAATTAGATGTAGCAAACTCTAAACTAGATAGATTCATAGATAAAATTGCATCAGGGTTCAGGGCAAGAAGTGGTAAAGACCCTGTATTTTTTGCAGCAGAAAGATTATCTGTTGGTGAAAGAGCTGCAGACGCTGCGGGGGCAAGAAACATATCTAGAGAATTAGACCAAGCAATAGATAAAATATTCCCACCTATAAGAACTGTATTAAACCAAGGTGAAGCTGCAAAAAGAAAACAGATGTTATCAAAAATAAATAAATTATTATTAGAAGGAGATCCAAAAATTGATGACTTAGGTAATACTTCTTTTGGACCATTAAATGAAGCTTTAAAAAATAGTATTGCTAAAGAACTGAAAGATATGAATGTAGATGATCAAGTTATTGCAGATATATTTGGAAGTCTTTCTGCAATAAGAACTAGATGGACAGACTTATTTTCTAAATTAGGAAGATCATTAGGCCAAAACGAAATACAAGAATTTAAAAGTTTATTTGGAAATAAATTTAAAGGATACCTTGGATCAACTTATGATATATTTCAAAACCAAAGTATATTTCCATGGGTTAGGTATCAGCCAGCAAGAGAAGCAATAGACGAAGCTAAACAAGTTTTTATTTCTAGTGCAAAAGAAGCAGGAGAAGAGATGACAGACTTGCAAGCAGAGCAAGCTGTAACAAGAGTATTAAAAACTGCAAGACTACCAAAAGGTATTAGAATGGATAAACCATCTGATGCTATCTTTGAAGTGCCTGCATTCTTTGTAAACAGAACTACATTAGATGAGGTTGTAACAGCTAGAGGATCTGCATTAGTATCTGCAGGTGCAATTAAAGAAGCTGATAGAAAAGTTTTTGAAAAATTATTAGGCAAACAAAATAATCCTATGCAAACTATACTAGGTGGTACAGCTAAACTTTCTATGATTACAAGAAGAAATTTATTCTTTCAAGATCTTATAAGAAAAAATGAAGAGCTTATAGCTGCTGGTAAAAAACCTATGTTTGCAAACACTGCAGATGAAGCAAGACTTGTATTTGGTGATGACTATCAACAAATAAGAATTGATCAAGCTAAAACACTTAGTGTTGCAGCCAAAGGTGGATCTGTAAACCCGCTTAACGAATTATATACAACATCTGGTATGGCAAAAGCACTAGAAGCTACATCACTTTCTTTTGATAAAGCAGGTATGTTGGGTCAGTTATATCAAAGTTTAGTTTTATATCCAAAAGGTTTATCACAAATAGCAAAAACAATTTTATCACCTGTAACACATGTTAGAAACTTTGTGTCTGCCGGTGCGTTTGCAACAGCTAATGGTATTATACCGAACAAAGAAGCTATCACTATGGCTTATCAAGCACTACAAACACCACTTAAAGGTACAAGACAACAGAATGATTTGTATGAAGAGCTACTAAGACTAGGTGTTGTAAACTCTAATGTAAGACTAGGAGATCTAACTAGGTTGCTTGAGGACGTAAACTTTGGTGAAACAATGACATCAGACAAAGGTTTAAGATTATTGTTAAAACCACTATCAAAATTAAAATCTGTGTCACAAGATTTATATACAGCTGAAGATGATTTTTGGAAGATAGCATCATGGGCCATGGAAAAAGCTAGATTAGAACAAGCTTTTGCAGCAAAAGGTGTTACTAGAGGTATGACAATAAAAAGAAATGGTGTTGATATAGTATTAGATGATCAATTTTTTAAACAAGAAGCTGCTGACATTATAAAAAATAACATACCAAACTACGATTATGTTTCTGATTTTGTAAAAGAATTAAGAAAAGCACCTATTGGTAACTTCGTATCATTTCCTGCAGAGATAGTTAGAACAGGTACAAACATTGTAAGACGTGGTCTTAGAGAAATAAATGAAACATTTGAACTTCCTGATGGCACTGTTATAAAACCTTTTGAAGGTATAGGTTACACTAGATTATTTGGTTTTGGTGCAACTGTTGCAGCTGTACCTTATGCAACACAAAAAGCTTTTCAAGCCATATACGATGTTACCGATGAAGAAAGAGAAGCTATCAGAAGATATGTAGCTGACTGGTCTAAAAATTCAACTATACTACCAATAAAAAACAAAGATGGATCTTTTCAATATGTAGATTTTAGTCATGCCAATGCCTACGATACTTTATTAAGACCGGTTCAAACTATAATAAACCAAGTTGCTGATGGCAGAACAGACGAAGATGGTATGATGGATGACTTCATTGCAGGTACATTTGCATCAATGAAAGAATTTGCTTCACCATTTATATCTGAATCTATTTGGACAGAAGCTGTAGCAGATATTGTAGCTAGGGGTGGTAGAACTAGAGATGGTTTTCAAGTGTATAATCCACAAGATTTGTCAGGAGACAAAGCTTACAAAATTATGGGCCACTTAGTTAGAGCACAAATGCCTTTTTCTTTTGAACAATTAAAAAGATTAGACAGATCTATAGAATCTGTAGATGTAATCACCAAAGGTAAGTTTGATAAATACGGACAAACGTTTGAGTTTGGTGATGAATTTGCAGGGTTGTTTGGATTTAGAGCTGTAAATGTAAGTCCTGAAAGAGCAATTAATTTTAAAATAGCAGACTATCAAAGAGGTGTAAGAGAATCTAGATCATTGTTTACTAGAGAAGCTTTACGTGGTGGACCAATAGAATCTTATGAAATTGTTGATGCATACCTAAATGCAAATAGATCATTGTTTGATGTAAGAAAAAATTTTAAAAAAGACATAGATGCCGCTAGAACTTTAAATATTAGTAATGCAGATTTTTCAGCTGCAACAGGAAGATTATCTGCAATAGATGTTAACACAGTAGACAATAATATTTTTAGACCTATCACTATATCACCAGATATTAGAATAGCATTTAAACAAAACGCAGAAGCTATTGGAGAAATAAATAATTTTGTAGAAGCAGAAAGAGCAATAACAGGTTTAGCAAATCAAATGAGACAAGTTTCATTAGAAGAGGCTAACTTTCCATTCTTTGTAAATCCACTATTACCTAGTGAACAGACAGAAACACCAGTAACACCAAACACGTTAAATCTACCTGGTATTGATAGTAATTTGATATCAAGAACAGTTAATACCAACAATTTAAGCAACTTGACTACTGCAGAAAAACTTGCAATACTATTTAACCAAAACTAATTATGGCGATAGAACCAAAAAATACTAGAGAACACATCTTATCTTTGTACGGACACATATCAGGTGTAAAGAAAAATTTAAAACATGTACACGAAGACGTCGAGAAATTGGGCGGCAAGATAGATAAAGTCTATTGGGTTCTCTTAGCAGCAGCGGGATCTGCAGCACTCTTCGCAATAGGAATATTATTTAATTGATGAAACTTTCACGTAACTTTAGTCTCTCAGAGCTTATTAAATCAGACACAGCTATTAGATTAGGTATAGATAATAATCCTAACGCAGATCAAATAGAAAAATTAAAACTACTTTGTGAAAATATTTTACAGCCAGTGCGTGACCACTTCGGTAGAGTAACAGTGACCAGCTGCTTTCGTAGCCCTGAGTTGTGTGTAAAAATTGGTAGCAGTTTAAATTCGCAACATACCAAAGCTGAGGCGGCGGACTTCGAATGCCTGGGCACTAGCAACGCTGAGGTCTTTGACTGGATCAAAGCAAATCTACCGTATGATCAAATGATATTAGAATTTTTTACTCCGGGTGAACCAAACTCGGGATGGATCCACTGCAGCTATGTATCTGATAAACCAAGAAAACAATTATTAAGAGCGTACAGAGAAGACGGTAAAACTAAATATAAACCTGTTATTGGTAACGCTGTAGATTTAGCCTAACATCCACAACAAACACAATACAAGACTAATCCATAATCCAAATCTTATAATTACACCTGGTCTTAAATCCATTCTTTTAACTCCTCTCCCATTATCTGTGTTGCAATGTTAACTTTTTTACGTAGGGCTTTTACTATTCTAGTGTCTACTGTTTTTTCACATATAATATCTATGTATGTCATAGGTCTTTCTTGACCTATACGATCTATCCTAGCTTCTGATTGTTGTCTTTTCTCTAGGTCATAACCATTAGAATAATATATCATGGTGCTAGCAGCTGTAAGTGTAATACCATAACCACCAGTTTGAGTCGTGCCTACAAAAAAACGGACCGGGGAACTGGGATCTTGAAACTTCTGTATATTTTTTTGTCTATCTTCTTGTGGTGTTAGACCATAATAATCTACAAAAGAATCTGGACCATACTCTTTACTGATAGCTTCTATAATTCTATTTACATCTCTTTGAAAGTGAGCCCAAATAACAACCTTACCTTCTATCTCATCTAATAAATCCATAAGTTCTGGTAATCTATTTGTAGGCATCTCATGCATAGTGCCATCATCTGCAGTAAAACTACCACAAGTTATTTGTTGTAATCTCATTAGCTGAGTCAAGACTGTAGCTGTGGTCATCATCTTACCATTAAAACTAGCAAGAGCTAACCTACTCATCTCTTTGTATACTTTTAATTGTTCATGTGTAAGCTGAACCGTACGTTTCATAAACGTTTTCTTTGGTAAATCTAAACACTCATCTTTTAATACTCTGTATGAAAACGCTTTTAGTTTTTGTGATAACTCATCTAGATTTCTATAACCAACAACTATCTGCACAGACCTGCCACCAAAGTTAGCTGTCTTCATGATAGCGTATCTAGTTCTAAATGTATAATAAGACTCGTGGCCTAACAGACCAGGCAACAAGAATTCACATTGTTTATATAAATCTAATGGTGATTTTGTTACCGGTGATCCTGTAAGGATTCTAGTATAAGATGCTTCTCGACCCAAAGCACAGATGTTTTTAGTACGTTTAGCTTCTGGATTTTTTATAGTTGTAGACTCATCTATTGCCATCAATGTTCTGTGAGATGATAAAAATTTATATGCAAAGTCTACACCTTTTTTAGTAGACAAAGCTTCTACATTCATAACTAATATATGCAGGTCTTCACCTGTTTCAAATAAACTATCTAATTCTTTTTGTTGTGACTTAGTAATTAATGATTGCCATAAAACTGTTTTGTGTTCAATATGGTCTACCAAATGTGTAGGTATCTCACCTTCGTACCAGTTTTTTACTACACCTTTTGGTGCCACAATTAGGACACCATTGATCTTACCATTGTCATAAAGCATAGATATATTGTCTATTAATACTTTAGATTTACCAGTACCCATCTCCATAAAGTATGCAAAATAAGGTCTATCCCAAGACATTTCTAATGCCTTAATCTGATGAGCATATGGCTCTGTTTTAAATTTATAATTCATAAATTTTCTTCTTTCTAGTTGACAACTATATAAACATAATTATATTGTTTGTCAATAATGTCAGAAAGAAAAGTTTATTTAATACAGGAAGTACCTGGTACAAAAGCTGGAACACCTAAAATAAATATTGTAGGTGCTACAAAGTATGGGGATGTGATACCTTTACTACCAGAACTTTCACAAATAATTTTTTCACCAGGTCCATTAATTTTTAAATTGAGAAAACTTTTAAGAAATTTTAGACCAGAAGATTATTTATTATTAACAGGTGACCCTGCAATTATAGGTGTTGCATGTTCTATTGTATCTGATATTACAAACGGTAAATACAACTTATTGAAATGGGATAAACAAGAAAGAAAATATTATCCCATAACAATTAACTTATACGAGAAAGGAGAAGTAAATGAGTAGTATTGATTTTGAAAAAGACCAACGAGAAGATCTAAACTCTGTTAATGATGCAAAGTCATTGTCAGATCAAGTTGTTAAATTAAAACAATTAGAAGATGATCTTGTACAAAAAGAAAAAGAATTAAAAGAACTAAAGAGACACATAGATTTAGTATCAGGTGAGGTAATACCTACCATGATGCAGGAGATGAATATCTCTACACTAAAACTAGCAGATGGATCTTCAGTTGAAGTTAAACCAGTTTATGGGGCTTCTATTTCGGTAGCGAATAAAGAAGCAGCCTATACATGGCTTCGAGAAAACGGCCTGGGTGATCTTATTAAAAATGAGATTACTGTTTCCTTTGGTCGTAACGAAGACAACAAGGCATCGCAATATGCGATCCTTGCGCAAGGTCAAGGGTACGAACCTGTCCAGAAATTAAAGGTCGAACCTATGACACTTAAAGCATTGGTCAGAGAGCGTCTAGAATCTGGACAAGAGATGCCCTCTGATCTTTTTAACGTGTTCGCAGGAAACAGAACCAAAGTAACAAGGAACAAATAAACATGAACCAAGTAGCAGAGAAAAAGACTGCAGGTCTACCCTCAAATATATTTGAGGATGACGCAGCAAAAGGTTTGGGCTCAATAGGTCAAGAAGATCTGGCTCTACCTTTTTTAAAAATCCTTGGACAGCTTTCACCAGAAGTTAATAAACGTGATGGTAAGTATGTCGAAGGTGCAGAACCAGGTATGATATATAATTCAGTATCTGGCGATCTGTATGACGGAGTAAAAGGTATCGATGTGATTCCATGCTTTTATAAGTTGGAATACATTGAGTGGAAAGATAGAGGAGAAGGACCAGGTGCACCAGTTGCAATCTATGATTCTTCATCTGATATTATGTCCAAAACAAAACCGGATGCAAACTACAAAGATAGATTACCAAATGGTAACTATATCGAGAAGACTGCATCTCACTTTGTCATTGTATCGGGAGATAGTCCATCGACAGCATTGATATCTATGAAATCTACTCAATTAAAAATTAGTAGAAAATGGAACTCAATGATGTCTGGAATAAAAATGAAAGGTAAGAACGGGTTATTTACACCGGCATCTTTCAGCCACATTTACAGACTAAAGACTACCCAAATGTCTAACGATAAAGGCACATGGTTTGGTTGGGAAGTCAGTAAAGTTGGTCCAGTAACTGATCAATCCTTATATGGTCAAGCCAAATCGTTTAGTGAAAACATATCAAAAGGTAATGTGAAAGCTAAACATGGTGAGGACAAACCAAAGGAAAGCATTATCTAATTCTCTAAGAGAATGAGTGCACAGTGTGGGCCAGGACGGAGACTGAGTGGCCCACACAGAACAGTTATGGAAAAAAGATATATAGAATTTTTTAATGGTTATAGGCATGCGTATGGTGTCGCTGATTTTGAACACCCAGATGCTTATATAGATTCTGAGACTGGTAAAAAGAAACCAGTATACAGATGGAACTACGAAGAACTGACAGATGAAATATACCAAGCACATTTAGATGGAACCCTATCAATAGGTATACAGCCATGTAATGAAAACTCAGAAGTAAAGTTTGGAGTTATAGATATAGATCCAAAAGATTATGAAGACTTTGATAAAAAATTTTTTATAGATAAAATACAAGAATATAAACTGCCTTTGATACCTGTATGTTCTAAGAGTGGTGGCTTACATTTATTTTTATTTATGAAAAATTTTACAGATGCAAAATCTGTAAGATCGTTTCTAAGTAATTTACTACCACTATTTAAACTAAAATCAGATTGTGAAATATTTCCAAAGCAAACACAGCTAACAAAAGATACTGAGACCGGACAGCTACGTCCAGGTCAATTTATAAATCTACCTTATCTGGGTAGCAATCAACGGCAAGCGTTGAATGCAGACGGCACCAAGTTTACTCTAGACCAGTTTATGCAGGTCATACAAGTAAACCTGGTAGACAAAGAAAGACTGAAAGGAATTACAGAATCAATAGAAGAACAAGACATGCAAGATGTCGACGAAGATTTTAAGGATGGACCACCATGTCTAGCAATACTTTCTAAAATTACAAATGATCCTGCGTTTGATGGCAAGGATAGATTTATGTATAATTATCATGTGTTTGCAAAGATGAAGTTTGCAGATAACTGGCAACAAAAAGTTATGAATGCACCGGTAAAATATTTTGCAGGCGAACATGCAAATGCATGGGATCAAAAATTTTTAAATCAAAAAGTAAAATCATGGAACAAAAGCACAAAAGGTTATACATGCACACAGAGTCCTATCAGTGAGTATTGTAAAAAAGGTATTTGTGTTAAAAAAAAATATGGAGTCTTGGCAGGATCAAAAGGTGCATACCCTGTGCTTACTAATCTAAAAAAGATAGATTTAGATCCAGAACCAGAATACGAATTTGATGTAACAAAACCAGATGGTATTAGTACAGCAACAGTGCATTGTAGATCTGTCGAACATCTAAATGATCAACGTAAAAGACGTAACTCTATATCAAAAGCTGCAGGATTTTTACCACCGTTAATCAAAGGTGATCAAGAGCAAGCAGTTATGGATGCATTGTATCTTACACAAAAGGTAGTGCACCCACCAATTGGTACATCACCTAAAGAAAAATTACATGATGTATTACACGCAAAGATAAATGGACCTAGAGCTACAAGTGATGCAGCATTTAAAACTGGATCTGTATTGATAGAAAATGATTTAGCATTTTTTAAATTTGATAAATTTTTTGACAAGCTACGATCTAAAAACTGGAAACACAGTGAAGATAAAACAGGTCGTATGATGCAGGTTATATACAAAGACTGTGAAATAGATTTTTTAGAACAAAAAAGATATCCATCAAAAGAATCTGGTAAATATAATTCATCTACAAAAAATGTAGTGCAGATAAATATAAAATCATTTGAAGAAGTACCAATACACCATACCAAATTAATACATAAGACGGAGATAATATGATTAGTAGAAAATTATTCGGGCCTCCGGGAACAGGAAAAACAACAAAGTTATTACAATATGTAAAAACATTTTTAAAATTAGGAACACCTATAGATAAGATAGGGTATTTTGCATTTACAACCAAAGCAGCAAATGAAGCTGTCGATAGAATGTTAGACTATCACACAGCTTTAGAGAAAAAAGATCTAAAATATTTTAGAACATTGCACTCTCTCGCATTTACAAGACTTGGATTAAAAAAATCAGAAGTATTACAAGATGAGCACTACGAAGATATAGGTAGAAAACTTGGTATACAGATGACAGTGTATTCTAATGGTGAAGAATCTACTGGATTTGTAGATTCTAATAGTGAATATTTTAATCTTATCAATGCAGCTAGAATTAAAGAAATATCCATAGAGGATGAATACAACACTGGTATGTATTCACAGGACATGGACAAACAATTGTTACAAATTATTTCAGACGAGTTACAAAACTACAAGGATTCTTACAAATTAGTAGATTTTACAGACATGATAGAAAAATTTAATGTGTCAGAATTGTGTCCAAAATTTGACATAGCATTTATTGATGAAGCTCAGGATCTATCAAACATACAGTGGAAAATGGTAGATATTATAACAAAAAATTCCAAATATGTTATACTAGCAGGTGATGACGATCAAGCAATTTATGGCTGGGCTGGAGCTAATGTAAAAAAATTTCAGCAAAAATTTTCTAAAAAAGACATAATTTTGCCACAATCTTACAGGGTCCCGCTAAAAGTACAGGACATAGCAAACAAGATATTAGACAGAATACCCGACGATAGAAGAATTAAAAAACAATGGGAAGCTAGAAAAGAAGTAGGTGATGTAGACTACATAACAGATATAGATGGCCTGCCACTACACGAGGGTAACTGGTTAATACTTGCAAGATATAACGATAGATTATCAAAACTTATGCCTTCGTTAAAAGACAGAGGTATTTATTTTCAATACAAAGGTAGAAAAAGTTATAAAGTATCTTTGTTTAGAACCATTCTAAACTACACTCGTTGGCAGAAAGGTGAGCTCTTATCACTATCAGAAGTAAAAGACATATTAGAATGCATGGGAAGTAATTTAAAACCCACAGAAGAAAAAATGTATGACCTGTCTGAGTTTGGTTTAGATAAAACAGTAAACTGGTTTGATGAGTTTCAAGTAGATTATGAAGAATGTTTATACATACGTGAGATGTTGAGCTATGGAGAAAAGTTATCACAAGATGCTAGAGTAAAATTATCTACAATACATGCAGCAAAAGGTGGTGAGGCTGACAATGTATTATTAATATTAGACAATACAAAAACAATAAGAGAGTCATCAGAAAAAAATGATGAAAAATCAGATGAAGAAAACAGAGTCTGGTATGTGGGTGTAACAAGAACAAAACTATTTCTATATATCATGGCAGCAAAAAAGGAGGACAAGGGTTATGACATCGAAAGTTTGGGATAAACAACACGGAGGATCGCATTATCAAAAATATAAAATACAGCCAAGTAAGTTTGTAGTAGAGAATGAATTGCTATATCCTGAAGGTTGTGCTATAAAATATATAATCAGACACCGTGATAAAGGAAAGAAGCAAGATATATTGAAAGCAATACACTTTTTAGAAATGATTATTGAGAGGGACTACAATGAAAATTCCTAAGTTTGAAGCACAAACAGAATGGGTAAAACCTACAGAGTTTCCAGACCTACGTCATGTAGATGAAATA
>VTLG01016869.1_pt1 | contig 15775 bp, 27 predicted proteins | sample 4694571 | NCBI WGS metagenome assembly VTLG01 (sample SAMN12604809, study PRJNA352737) | marine metagenome | biome: ENVO:00000447; feature: ENVO:00000209|ENVO:00000569|ENVO:01000036; material: ENVO:00002151; isolation source: viral sequences binned using virsorter ...
CAACCACAAACTTGCTTCCAAAATCTTTTCATATTATGTCGTAAATCTTTTCCGCCTAAAGCCAATACATTCATAGCAGTAAACTGAGGATAGTAAACAAGTTCTAATGCTATTGCTAACTTTACATCAGGAACTTCGCCATCATCATTTTTAACTGCAATAACATATAACTGACCTTTAAGACCTCGATCATATATATCTTCTACAGTCATTTCACCGTGCATGGCTCTATCAATACAATCTTGAAACAATGGAATACATCCACCCCAATATTTATCGAATAATTCTTTAGTAGACAATAATTGAGCGTTGTATTGTTTTTGTTCTTGTTCTTGTTGCACTACTTGTAACGTCATTTAACCTCACCGCCCTCTTCATATTGAGCAAGCATCTTATCAAAAAATTCTGTACCTTTTGCTTTTACAACATTTTTAGGGATGACATATTCTCCGCCTTCCATCTCAGCATTGTTAACACCTGCTATCTTAGTAGGTATTCCGCCCTGAGCGTGTGATGGCCCGATAAGTACACCGCCTTCATTCATCATTTGTGTTGGCTGAGGTTGCATCATCTGTGCACCTTCAATCTGTACATCAGCTTCCATAGCTTTTCCCGCCATAATAATGGCAGTAATCAATCCCTCATCATATTGCTCAGGAATCTCCTCAGCTGGAATGAGTCCTCGTTGAATAGCCATTTGTCTAATCTGAGGATACATAGCTGGATTTTGTTGTACTGTTTTAGCAAGCTGTATAATCATATTAAGCTCACTAATATCAAGTTCACCTGATTGAATACCTGCCTCAATAGCTGCTCGTATTCTAGCTACCATTTCTGGATTTTGTGACATTGTTTGATTTATTTGCCCGTCCATCATAGCTGAGTTCGTAGGCCCTTGAGCCATTCCTGTTTGTAACCCTGCAGGAGTTGGAACCATTCCTCCTTCTTGCATAACCATAGGTTGATCCATAGGTTGCATCCTAAAATCCATAGCTGGAAAATTAGGATTGCCTCCTTGAGACACACCTGTAGGTATTGTTCCCATAGCACCTTGTGTAACGGGAGGTGCAGGCATAGTTATTAGTGTTTCGATTGCTGGTGGTAAATCCAATGACACAGAGTCAGGCACAGCCGGACTTACCAGTTCAGGAGCTTGAGCTTGCATCATAGGATCAGTTGTAGGTTTCATTACCATAATTACCGTCCTTTCAGTTGTCTAATTAAAAAATTAAGGGTAGCTCTCATATCAGCCACATCAGCAGCTAATGTTTGTACGTCAAGTATAAGTTTACTTACATCATCCAAACCTGCTACTTCTTGCCCACTAATTGTAAAACCAGTGCCTTTAGCAGATACTTGTTGCATTTTTTGTTGGCCTAATTCATTTACTGTTACTTGACCTTGAGTCACAGCTTTACTTACAGTGTCAACTTCACCACGAAGTCCAGTTAATAATTCTACATTTTCTTTTACTGCACCAATAAGTACAGTTTGATAATCTGTAAAACCCCCTTGTGGCACTGCTGGCACACCTGTAAATCTGTTTGCTACACTCATGCTGTCCTCAATCCATATGGGGTCTCACCTATATGTATCGCCCGTATTCTTGACGAACCGGATACCCCTATTTCAAATGTATCACTTCTATACCCACTTGGCAATCTAAATACTTCGTCAGAACTTACTGTTCCTTGAAATATCAGTTGTTTGTCAACAAATAATTTAAAAGTTACTGGCAACACACCTGTTAACTCTAATGGAAATCTAGTTTGCCCATCAGCATTAATTGGATAAGCATTTAAAGTACCAATGTTATTCACAGCTGTACCTGCATCTGTATAGTCTGTAGGCCCATTTATTGTACCTAGTTGTATACTTTTAGACCACACACCATTATTAAAAGCAGGTAATGTATTGTTAAAAGCCTGTATATTTTCAGCTTCAGCATTAGGTGTTTCAAAATCTGCAATAACTCTAGCAGCACCAAGATTCATAAAATCTTTAGTTACAATAGTTTTTGACTTCCATTCTAGTGGAGAAAGAACTTGTTGTTTATTATCCCACTCAAAAAGATTACCTTGATTGTCTCCAATGTAATACATAATTCCTGTTTCATAATCAGTACAGGCAGCAGTAAATGTATAGTTTATACTTACAAAAAATCCGCCTACTTTATCATCTCGTTCAAAGATAAATGATTCACTAGAGTGAGAACCAAAATACTTGCCGTTGTAATAATGGCCAATAAGAGTAGCAGGGTTGAGTTCTTCATTCCAAGTATCCCAATCGTGAATAAGTTTAGTAACAAGGTCTATACCTTGTGAGGGTGCATAACTAGCAAGACCACCATGCGTAGCCCACACAACTGCATAACCCATATTAACAACAGACTTTTTAGCAAGGCATGGATATAATGTATCAATACGAGCAGACACCATAGTAGCAGGGTCATTACCTGATACTTGATATGGATACTCTTTTGTAAGTACGAGAATAAAACCCTGTATAGGTTCCACCGATACTATGTCAGAATCAAACGTTAATCTAAACCGTTCGGGCCAAGCATGTGGTTTATCAGGAAAAGAAAAACATAACTGGTTATCAAAAAAACCAACAAGGATATTGTTGTGCGCTGCACGAATACCTTTCATACCAGAAGGTGGTGGATCGTTATCTTCAGAATCTAGTATCCTAGATAAACCTGATATAAGAAAATCATCTACAAAAGTAAAACTACCTCCATCACCCCAATATCTAGCAGATAAATCTAAATTTTCAGAAACATCATGGAACACAGTACCGTTAGTATCAGCAGTTTCAGATATAGCGTTACCACTGTCAGAAAATGTAAATGTATACTTATCAACAATAGATGCTACAGAAAATTCACCATTCATACTGCCACTATCTGTAGTCATACCAGACAGTTTAAATCTATCATCTACAATAAAATTATGCGGTTCTGCTAAAGTTAACGTGACTACACTACCAACTCGTTTTACTTTGGTAGTAGCTGTTGGAAACCATAAAGTAGCTAGTAAAAAATATTCTGTTGCTGCTGAGGAAACAACAGTTCGATATAATCGTATACCTCGTATAAAATTTTGTGTAGGTACAGAAGGTTTTGCAGTAGGTAAGTTAGTTACATTTACAGTTTGTCCTTCTTTGATATATACCTCGTTTGATGGTAGAGATGGTATAGCTTCTTCATCCCAAGGTGTAACCCATGTATAAACGTATGTTCTAATCTGTGTATTACCTGCAAGCTCAGAACGACCAGTTGTGTTTGATGTTTTGGCTACCTGATCACCGGGGCTAAAGTAAGTAAAATCAGTAGCATTTATAACTGTAACCTCTACGTTAGTAGCATTAAAACCTTTAGCTTCGTCTGACGTACCAAAATCTCTAACCGATACAATATTACCTGAGCGTAAGTTGTGATTTGCTGAGCCATAAAATGTTGCAGTATTACCACTATCTCTTTCATAATGTGTCGAACTTACAACATTAAATGTTACAGCAGTAGCTGTCGGAGTTGTTGTAGGTAGTGGCAGTCCAAGATCGTAATAACCATTAGTTACCGGATATGGCGCACTTCCATTAGTAGCTAAATCATAATTAGATACTTTAGGTGTACCATCACCTGTATAATAAAATCTTTGTTCAGTATCTTCTGTGTTAGAAGTAGTTGTCCAAGGCGCAGACGCAGTAGCAATATCTACATCATTGAGGTATGTAAGGAATACATTGTTACCGTTAGTAGGATTAGTAAGCTTATATAGTGTTTGAATTGTGCCCGTTCGCCCGACATTCTCAACAAGCTTCGGAGTCCTATAAGGTATAAGATCACCAGAATACAGTTTAACATTAAAAGCATTTTGGGCAGCTCCATCAGGAAGTAACTCTGAAGATACTTTTGGAGCTTCGCCTAAAAACTTTGTTAGCTTTACTGATCCCATTATTCCTCAACCATTTCTAACGCAACTTCTGTTGCTTCATCATTCCTTCTAGTCCAACCTCTGCCAAACGTGTCAAAGTGATTTAGACCTTCATAGAAAGTTTGCCTTATTTCTTTAAACTTTTCTATCATAAATTTTGTATCTTGTCCTGCAACAAGTTTCAGTGTCTTTGGCCCTATCACACCGTCCGGTTCAGCGCCACAACATTTTTGTATACCTTTAGAGCTTCTACTAACTCCACTATTAACAGCCCAATCAAACACTACATAATCTAAACCGGAAGGTAATTCATCGCATCCTGCTTTTATCCAATAATTATTTAGATATATCGGAGCAACATCTTCTGGTGTAAGCTTCATCATATCTTGTTTGTTAACTTCGTATCCTAACCAATCTTCATAAACTTTTTTAGTAACTCCAAGATTTGTCATACCCCCCGGATCACGTTCGTGATTTACGAAACCCCCTTCGTGTTTCAACATTAGTTGTAGTGATTTATCAAAATTTTCTCTCATTTAGCTAACCTATCCATGTGTGCATAAATCCTACCTATAACTTTATCAAGATTTAATAATTCATTTTGCATCATACTCACCAGTGCTTGTAACTCTACTACAGTAACTAAGACCCATGTCGATAAACCTAGTAAAACAGTACCTAAAAAAGGAACTAGCCACTTATTATTTTTCATATAGTTACTTAGTTAATCCTTTCTGCTTTTCATATGTTCTGAGTGATCCGATGCCGAGCATGCCACCGAGAACGGTTAAAAGTGTACCCATATCAAATTCTGGCAAATCTGGTAGTTCTACACCAGATGCTGCACATACAAATACAATTAAGTCTTTGACAATAAAGTGATAGGCAAAAGCAATCGCGCAAACCCACCCAACAGCTGGACGCCAGCCGCCTTTAAACAGTGAGCCAGATGCAGCTTCTGCTTTATTTACTTCGATTTGAGCCAATGCGATAGCTTGTGCATGTTTTTCAGACATGGTAGCTATCTCGTGAGCCAACTTAGCTTTTTGATCTTTGTCCTCTATGAACTTATCAAGTAACCCAGTTACTGGCCCTATTAATGCTTGTAGCATATACTCTCCTTTCAATGGTATATTTCAGTACCATCTTTTACTTTTTGCAGTTTACATACAGCTGTAATCTTTTGTTTCTTCTCACCCGGTACAGGTGGTTGATTCATAATCTTACTAGCAAAATACCTACACCTATTTACATCATACCAATATGTTATTGGTGGTTGTAAAGCGGTTCCGGCATATATGTATAAAGCAAACACTGTTATCATTTTCCATTCGCACTACGTTGTGTCCAAGCAGTAGTCCCCATATATGTTGCAACTATACCACCACCTGTAATATAAAACAAATTACTAATATCAGCTAAAGCATTTACTCTTTCTATTGGAATAAAAAACATAGCAACAGTAAATATACCCATTGCAATTAAAGAAAACCTAGCCATCCGAAGTTGAGCTAGGTTTTTTCGTGAAGCATCTTCTGTTTGTTTTATTTGTTTAATACTACCAAGTTCTTCATCAGTAATGATACCATCGCCGTCTTGGTCATACTCAGCATATATAGATTGTTTTTGTAGTTTTTTTGGCATCAAATAATTCCTTTATACCTTAGTATCCAAACACCACCTACTAAAACTCCTAATCCTACCAAAATAAACAAGCTTACTAAGAACCATGTTTGAAAACCTTCTACAAATGCAGCCCATCTTCTTTCTTTTTCTTTTGCTGCCTCCTGTCTTTTCTTTCTAGCTTCTACGCAAAACCTTACATAATCACTATGTAAACCGGGTCTGCCTAGATATATCATCATTTGTTTTAACTCATTTTCTTTTTGTTTTAGCTCCTCCAGAGCCATAAATTCTTCTAAATCACTTTCATCTTTACCAGTAAATGCTGACCATATACTGTTCTTTTTCTTATGTGCATGTTTGGATAGATCATCTGTAGCATGTGTAAAAGCCGCAATCTGTTTACCAACAGAAGTTAGTTCGCGACCATTTTCAACCGCCTTGCGAATTACGGCGTATGCCGCGTTTGCTGCTGCTACATATTCTAACACAGTACATACCTAGCCTTTCATCTTCTTTTTCTTTGATTTAATAATCTCATCTTTTAACGCATCTGGTAATGTTTTTTGAGCTGCAGTAAGTTCTGGCACTTCTTTACCATCTTTATACATGATTTTGTTTTTCTTTTTTCCAACAGAACCACCATAGCCATACATCATTTTCTTTTTCTTTTTGTCTTTCATCATATAACCCGGCATTTGATCACCTCCTTATGTTGTTAATGTTACAATTATAGAAAGTAAAATTACTATGATAGCACCTGCTGACCCTAGTAACACACGCTCTAATCTGTTAATTCTAAACAGAATCATTTCATACCGTTCAGCACATACAGCCTCATGTTGTAGTAACTCAGTATTAATTTCTGCTGTCGTCATACGTTTTTTACTCATTTTCACCTTTCACCGCAGCTGTTTGATCTTCGACCACTGGCGGTTTTTCGTAGAGAGGTGGTTCGTCAACGACCACTCCTTCTGCTACAAACTCGTCACCCCGTAAAAATTTACCATCGGGCATCATAACAAGAGGTGTTCTTTTTATTTCTTTAGGCATCAATTTCTTGCCATCCTTTCGCACCTTCATCCCACTCATAATATTTTTTATCGTCTGGATAAGGAGATGGTGGTTCCCATAAACAAGTATCTTCGTTTAAAGTCCAGCTATCAAAAGGTTTGGGTGGAATAAAAGCATCTTTTGTATGATCGTAAGTAAATCCTATACCAGCAAAATTTTTTCTTAGAGGTGTACCTTTATTTGTATGTTTACCGCCTATAGTATTATAAGAAGTTTGTACCCACTCTCCTGCCTCACCATCAGAATAAGTTTTTATAAAGTCTTGTTCAGCAACAATGACTTTAGTTACTATACCATTTACTACTTTTGCAAAATGAGCCATATTTTATCCTATAGTTCGTACCTTATTATTACAATTCCAGAACCGCCATTTGTACCATTTCCTAATGAACCTCTTCCTCCGCCACCGCCACCAGTAAAAGGATCACCATTTTGATGACCAGTATCATTATTATTAGTAGTGTTACTTGAACCGCCATTTCCTCCGCCGCCAGAACCACCAGAGCCACCACTACCGTTAAAGGAGTGACCTCCTCCTCCGCCGCCACGAGTCACAGCAGAACCAGTAATATTTGAAGAAACACCATTACCACCATTACCGCCAGATGCACCACTACCAGTATTACCGTTTGCTCCAGCAGTGCCAGCACCGCCTCCGCCGCCACCTTTTGGGTTACCACCAGCGCTATTGTCACCAGCGCTACCAGTATCAGAAGCACCAGCACCACCGTTTGTACCTTGGTTTGCTGTTGCACCAGTTGGGGCTTGAGCATTTCTACCAGAACCACCAGACGAACCACCAGCTCGACCTATTCTATCATTGTTATTATTAGAACCAGCGTTTGAACCAGAGCCACCAGAGTTTGGGTTATGAAGACCACCTCCGCCTCCACCAATAGAAGTAATACTATTAAAAACAGAATTATTACCATTTGTTGATAGTCCTGCACCTTGAGCAGCACCTGATGCACCAGCACCCACTACTACTCCGTAAGTACCAGCATTTAAAGTCATCTTACTTTCAGCAGAAGCGCCTCCGCCTGATGCTTGTCCTGTTACTGAAGAACGATAACCTCCAGCACCTCCGCCAGCACCATAAGTAGCACCTGAACCGCCTCCGGCAATTATTAAATATTCGACATCTGAAAGAGTTGAAGAAACAACAAAGTTAGCAGAAGTAGTGAATGTATGAATACAATAATTTCCTGAAGTTGTTTTTGTTCCCCCAGTAGGAGCAGCTACTGCTGTTTTATTTACAGTACCAGACACAGCGCCATCACTATTGGTTACTTTTATTGTAACTGCATTTCCTGCTGTAACTGCATTGTATACAGCGTATGGAACTGCAACAGTTGCAGCTGTGTCAGATGTAGGTGTTACAGTAACATTTACATTAATGCTGTCTGAAGATTGAACAAAGTTTACAATTAAGTTTGCTGCTAAAAAACCTGTCCCAGCTAAAGTAAGATTAGACGCTGCACCATCATATATATTTCCTGAAACACTACTAAGCACTACTGGTGTAGATGAAATTTTTAACCAATTTGTACCATCAGAATAATATACTGCATTTTCGTCTGTGTTATATCTAATATGTCCTTCGGTGGCACTTGCTGTGGGTCGTTGTGCTGTAGTACCTTTCGGCAAACCAAAAGACCCTGTAGATGTAGGAGTATTATCTAAATGTGCGTTCTCAAATAATGCAGCGGTAGGTCTGAGTTCTATTCTATCACCAATGGAAAAAGAAAGAGCTGTAGTATTATCTTGTCCTCGTATAACTGTCATAGAGTCAGTAGAACGAGCTGTAACTTTTATAATTTCAAGATTATTAGAAGTATCAACTAAAGTGGCAAAAAAGAAATCACCACTAGCTAAAGTTGGGAATCGAGCACCTTGTCCAGAGTCAACAGTAACTGTAGTAGCAGAACTATTGATACCTGCTGAGAGAGTTCCGAACCCATTGTTTGTTACTTTAACTCCCATACCCTACTCCTACTCTGGCTTAGTTGGCCATGCAAAACCTTTATCATCTACCGATGAATAAGTTTTTGTAATATCACGCAACGCCTGTCTATATGTTGCCATCTCTGATGACATAGTAACATCTGACAAAGCATAAAAGTCGGTTTGTATTAACAGATCATTCCTTTCAAATCTAAGTCTCTCTAAATCAGCTGCAGCTTTAGCCGCAGCCATTTTTTCATCTATCTTAGAGTCACTTAAAGTAATTTCTTTATGGTCTTTATCCCACGCCTTTGCAGTATCATCCTCGTTAACAAGGATAGAAACCGCTGAAGGATAAGCAGCTGCGATAGCGTCTCTTTTTATACTCATACCGTTACCTCATATATTGTTATTCGTGTTCCTCCAGCATTATAGCTCGTAGAAGATGCGGCAGCAGAGCCTATAAATCTCGTCATACTTGCGTTATGTGACTTTAAATGTAGGGTATAGCTAGGCGTTGTGGTTGCTGGTGTGTGTAATATGGAACCATAGAACTGAACAACCATGTATATGTTTGAACTATTGTTAGCTGCTGTGGATGCGTGAATAGAACGAAAAGCAGTATTATTGTCATTTCCAATATTAGTTGATCCATCAAATAATGTAATACCCATATGCCCTGCCCAAGAACCATGATAATTTTCACCAGCTACACCTTCTATCACTGCTAAAACTTTTGAACCTGAAGCAATAGCATTATCAAAAGTTGCTGTAAGTAAGTTTGTGTTAACGTAACTCGTAGAGGTAGTAGAAAATTCACCATTTGCGTTAAATTGTTTTAGTTGTCGTATACCCCCTGCAGTGCCAAAAGAAAACGTACCATCACCATCAGACAATAAAGCTTGGCCCGCAGTACCGTTGCCAGAAACATTAAGCTCTGAAGCACCTACTGCATTAGCTACAATAGAATCTGCATTTACAGCATCAGTAGCAATCATAGAGTTTACAATACTATCAGCAGCTGGAGTAGTAGCATCTACTAGTCCCTGCGCTGTAACACGAAGTTCTATTCGATCACCACTAGAAAAAGCTCTAGCTGTTGTACTTTCTTGTGCTCTAGTAGCAGTAAGAACATCTGTACTTCTAGCTGTAACTTTTACAATCTCAAGGTTGTTAGATGTATCAATCAAGGTTGCGTAAAAATATTCACCACTCGAAAGGGATGGAAAACGAGCGCCTTGACCACTAGCAACAGTAATGCTAGTTGCACTAGTAGAAATACTAGAAGCTAAGGTTGAATGGGCATTATTTGCAAACTTGACACTCATATCTAACTCCTTAACTTACTGTTACTGTCCAAGTAATACCTAGTGTGTCAGCTGCTGCTTTGTTAATAACGTTGAAAACAGTTCTGCATAATAGTGTACCGCCTGAACTTGCGTTTAATATTCCAGCCTCTGTAATAGCTCCTGTACCTGTTCCTGCTGGGAACGTTGCAACATAAGCTACATCACTGTTAGAAACAGTAGTAGACGTAAGTGCTACTCTACCTGCTTCAGAACCTAAAGCTGTATTTCCTGCAGCCGCTGCTGTACTACCAGTTCCTATAGCCATATGACTCATAGCTGTAGCGCTTGCATCTTTCATCCTTGACGCTATGTAATTTTTACCTGTTGTAACAACAAGATTAGGTATAATTACCTCATGTTTTACATGTCCGTCAGGTCGTGTAAGGGTAAGTTTTAATTCACCCGTAACCTTTATAGAATCATTTATCATGTATCCATCTCCTTTTAATGTGATCCAGCTCCCATTGGTGTTTCATTTAAGAAATGCCCGTTCACCGCATGAGAACCTGTTGTTGGTGAATCACTAGTATCAGTATATATAAAATTAACTAATAGTCCAGCATTTACTAATTCACCGTAAGTTATTGTATCAGAGTTTACAATAGGTTGTCCAATTAAACCTGACGATCCAATAACACCTGTAAACTCTTTAACTCCTGCGCCATCAGTAGCAGAATCCCATATTACTGTGCTATTTAGTAAACTATCACCATTTGCTATCTGTGCAGAATAATCAACGTTTCTAAGTCTAAACCTATCTTGTTCAAATACTCTGTTATAAAATCTTATACCATCTCTGTTTTCACCACCAATATAATGATCATTAAGTATACCAAACTCATCATTCATTAAGTATTGAGTATCAGCTACACGAGACACTACATCACTATTGCCTATATGAAACCCTTTAACTTGACCTGTTTCTGCACCATCAAATACAGAAAATCTAGTTGGGTATAGATAATCAGACTCACCTAATATTAGTTGTGTAGCAATACTTTCTGTAGCATTTACAGTATCTGTAGGATTTACACCTATAGTAAATGGCCCAAAACTTTCTGCCATTGTAACACTATCAGTTTTACCTGCTGGTGTAATGTTTTTAACTGGTACATCAGCAACTGATATAGAATCAGTTTTACCTGCTGGTGTCATGGTTTTTGCAGGAGAATCTGTTATAGATGCTGAGTCTGTTCTAGTTGTATTTAAAGTTTTTATATCACTTTCAGAAACAGTTATAGAATCAGATGGGTTCTTACCAATGTTAAATGGCCCAAAAGATTGAGCCATTGTTACACTATCTGTAGGAAATTTGTTTGGTTGTTTAGATGGTAAATCGTTTATTGTTACTTCATTAACTTCAGCAACTGTTTTTGATAAATCAAATGCTTGAGTATCAGACATATTGATAGGGTCTGGATCAACATCAGGATCAGATAAGTCAAAGTCTATACTAGAATTTATAATTTTATTAGGTGTATCTGTTATACTAACCGAATCTGTTTTGGCTAAATTTATTGCTGCCACATGAGATTCAGATACAGTAACAGTATCACCGGAAACTCTATCTACTGTAAGTATAGGTACTGAGTCAGTTACAGGTATATTTTCTGGAGCCATTGCCCTCATGGGCACAAGTTCTGTTGTAAAACTAATAGAAGAAGCTCTAGCAGCTACAGAAATTGCTTCAGTTTTATAATCGTAAGAGGCACTTACACTACCTACTGATACAGTAGCGGATATAATAGTAGCTGCAACATAGCTAGATACTTTTACATTAGCCATTAAAAATTAGACCTTACTCTAAATCTTAATACGTCATAAACTGTTTGAAGACTACCGTTTTGATCTACAACTATTTCACCTTCATACTCACCGGGGTCTACATCAAGAACACCATTAGCAAAGTTAAATTGTACTTTACCATCTGTACCATCTGTAAGGTTAGTACAAGTAATTGTGCTAAGAGTAGTTGTACCACCTACAGCTTTAAACTTTACTTTTACTACAGTAGAAGTAGCAGATACATTAAATGGTGCGTTAGAAACGTCATCTGTAAGAGTAACTATAATGTTTGGAAGTTCGTCTCCTTTTACTAATCTAATAACATCAGCCATAAATCACCTCACGCAAATTTCTGTGCTTGCACCCGCATAGATGCTTTTGCAGCACCTAAGTTGGTTCTAGCTCTACGCTCAGATAACTTAAATGCAAACTGCTTAGCGTGATAAGAAGCTAACTCCCTATCACTAAATGTTCTATCAGGCAGCACCAAAAGATGTTGTAACGCTCCGTGCATTATAACATTCTCTAATTCGTCTAAAAACTTTTTGTCCATCTTAGTTGCTGTTCGCAAAGGTTTTAGACAAACAATCATTCTTACATCATATGTTGTACTGTTATCCGGAATAGGTGCAACAGAAAAATTGTCAGGATCAAGCTGTGTTACATAGCATGGTTCTGCTCGTTCGTTAGCATCTTGGTTAGGCCATTTAGGGTATATATCATACAGCTGTTCAATAGTAATTGGTTTTAAAACTCTTCCATTTACTGTGGCAGTAAGAAACGCATGAACCTCGGCATCATCGGGTGTCTCATACGCATAGTCATGTGCACCGGGTACTAATCTTATTTTAGGTTGCTCGTAACGCCAAGCTAAAGTACGTTCACATGCTTCAATAGCAGCATCACGAACATACTGCTCTATAACAGGAGTAGGACATCCGGGCACACTAGGAGAAAGCCGATTAACAATGTCGAGGAAGGTTCTAGTTGTATATGTAGGCATTACGCAACATCCTCCTCATCTAATCCGCCTCGTTCTGTATCAGTAATAGCTCTGCTTTGTGCAGCCACCCCTAGAGCTTGGGTAAACGAAGTTTGGAATAATTGTGCTCTATTAGAATTAACATGCTCATTATCTACTGACTCAGCTAAAAACACAGTTGCATCTATAACAACAGGAAAATAAGCATCAGGTAGTAAAGCTACAGTTGCATCTCCAGCATAAACAGGAGGAGTCTGTGCATACTCACCTATCAATGTTTGGTTAGCAGGAGCTTTTGGATATATAAAAAATTTATTTGCGTTTCTAACATGACGCATAAAGTTAATAGCAGGGCCAGCTGTAGTATTCATCCAAGTTGGTAGTGATTGATCTAATATTTCTCTATTAGTTTCAATGATACCATTACCATCTTTTACAGAATAAATTTCTAATAAACGAATTGAATCAGCAGGCATTGACTGTACCACTTCGTTTTGTGTAGTAGGTATATCTGCAATAATAGCAAACAGATCAGGTCGCAAAACAGCAATACGTTTTAACGCTTGGTTTGCAAAACCTAACATTACAGTATCACTGTATCTTTGTGGGGATACAGTATCTTGTAGTATTCGTCTTGCCTCTGTTATTACATCGTTTAATATCACTTCTTTTCAACCCATGCTTCATTTTCTGGTGTATTTGGATCATCTGCAATATAATGTCCTTTATCATTTCTAGCTCGCTCTAAACCCTTACTAGCTTCTTCAGCTAACTCAGGTGGAGTTTCACCTTTTGGATCAGGAATCTCTTCAGTTTTTAAATCTACTTTTGCTGGACGACCACGTTGTTTTTTAGGTATATGTTTTTCAGGAAATGCTTCTTCCTCAGTAACTTCTTCAGTTAGTGGACTTTCAGCTAGAATTGCATTCCAACCATAAATTTCACCATCTTTAATGTTTCTTAACCATTTTGCCATTTTTACCGCCTTTCATTTTTTATATTACGTTTTTCTTGTAACTCTTTCAACTTTCTTCGAACTTTTCTTCTGAGCCAAGCGACTACGCTTTTCAGAAGCCGACAATTCCGAGGCCGTTTTGGGGGTCTTGGATGATACTCGCTTAGACGGGCGGCAATAAGGGTAAGCACGACTCTCTCCCTTTTGTCTTCCGCACGGCTTGCCTGTTCTTACATCTACCCATTTCTCTTTAAACCATCGTTTTAAATTAGCACCCGCTTCTGTTTTTCTTACATTACCCATGCTACTTCTTCTTTTTCTTTTTACTGTTGCCCCAGTTAGCTGCACCAACTTTTCTACATTTAGCCAAAGCCCCTGAAGCATATGCTGATGGCCAAACTGAATAACGAGCTTTTACTTTATAGTAACAAGCGTCTTTTTTAGATTTTGCTTTTGGTGCTGCCATAGTATTACCATTTCTTACACGACCAATAACGAGCAGTCATTTTGGAGGGTGGTCGTGTATCACACCCATGCCTTGCACGAAAATTTTTGCGCCTGCCCGGTTGATTCTTTTTAATCTTCATATTCGCATCGCCAAATCTAATTATTTTTTCTTTACCATTTTGACATGCTTTTACAACAAACTTCTTACCACCAGAAACTTGACGTTTCGGTTTGTTACATGCCATTTTAGACTTGTCGATTTTAGCCATTATGCTCTAGCCTTTTTTTGTGCCGTGGCACTTAACTCTTTAAAATGATATAAACGTTTACTAGTCTTAGTATGTGTTTTTCCGGAGTGTAACTGACCATTAGGCATCTTGTGTGTGCCACCTTTGTGTTCAGTCCCATCACGGAAATAATGTTTCATCCCTTTACCCATAACATCTCCTTTGTAAGTAGGGGGGCCGAAGCCCCCCGACTAATTTAGATTACTCTGAGCAATCAACCATTACGGCTGTCAAAGTCATAACCGCTGCGTCTGCAGCATTGTTAAGAACAATGTCAATCGTATCGGCTGCTGTGTAAAACTTACCAGACTCATAAGCGTCTGTACCTGCAACGGTTAGATATGCTGCTGTAGCATTAGCGTTAACACCGTCAAGATATCCATCCGGGTTATCGCCATCGCCAACATCAACAGTCAATGTTCCGCCTTCGGCAGTTGTCACATTCAGAGCCACGCTAGTGACGTATGTGTTTGCAGGAATCCTGATTACTTCAAGAATATCAGCACTTGTAAGTGCAGTCAGACCAGCTGCTGCCCTCTCAGTAGTGATAGTCGCAAAGTTCAAGTCCACGCTAATGGATGAAACTTTGTTGATGCCTTTAGCAACGTGTGCTGCACCAGTACCAAGTTTGTATCCTTTACCATCGTTATAAGTAGCCATAATTTACCCCCTTATACTGAAACGATCATTGTCGCAAGAGCTTCAGGCTTAACGACTTTATAGCCGTACACTTGAAGACCACGAATGATGTTTCCAAAAGTTGTTTCAGAACGAATGGTTTCCATATTTGTCATTTGAGATGCAAATGTGAAGCCCATTGTATGACCACCAATAACACTAAAGTCGTTATTGCTATCTTTGACTAGGTTGTGAGAAACGTAAACAGTGAACCTGTCAATCATACCAAGACGACCGTTTCTCAATGGTGTACTTCCGTCACCAGTGATAGACGCATCTTTAAGGTCTGATTGCTTGATTAGACCAGCCATCTTAGCAGGAATCACAAGAAAACGATTCTGCTCAGGACAGTTAGCTTCGTCAAGAACTGTGCCCATGTCTACAATCTTCTCGATAACATTAGTCTTTGTTAGACTTATAGCGCTACCTGTTGCACCAAGACCAATATTACCAGAAATAGCGCCAGCTGCTGTGCCTTTGTTATTTGCGGATACACCAGTCAAGATATCAGCCAGAACTCTTTGGTCAATTTTGATCTTCATTCGCTCGGAAGCGTCTTTAGACCACATGTCCATTAAGTTCATGTCTGTCTGCACTTGGTCAACATCGTCTTCAACGCAGGCAAAGTATTCACCTTTATCAATTACGAGTTGTAGTTTAGCCTTGTCAGGATTCTCTACGGATAGAGTTTGACCCTTAACATAGGTTTGGAT
>VTLG01001942.1_pt1 | contig 15774 bp, 10 predicted proteins | sample 4694571 | NCBI WGS metagenome assembly VTLG01 (sample SAMN12604809, study PRJNA352737) | marine metagenome | biome: ENVO:00000447; feature: ENVO:00000209|ENVO:00000569|ENVO:01000036; material: ENVO:00002151; isolation source: viral sequences binned using virsorter ...
GAGCTGAAGCTGCTACTTTATAAGTATCTTCAAAGCTTAAAACAGCATCCATATTAGCACCGACTGTCGTAACAGCACTTGTACTACCTGTAGTTAATGCTTCTGAAACTAGACCTAGGTCTTCAGAGTGAGTAATATTACCTGCTACTGTATTGATATTTGTAGCATTTCCTGCAACAGAAGTTACATTAGCATTGTTATTAGCAACAGTAGTGACATTAGCAGAGATACCTGCTACTGTAGTTATATTAGCTGCTATACCAGAAACTGTTGTAACTTCACCTACTTTAGGTACTAACCTATGGAAAGTATAGGTATTTAATACTGATGTAGTTTCTACAATAAGTCCAAAACCAGACGCATAAGTAGTACTATTTTCAGCACCATTGACAGTAACAGTAGAGTTACCAACTGTACCGTTAGAGATGGTTATAACCCCACTACCACTTGATGTATAGTTGGTAGATAGAGCTTTGATACTTACAAGAGTACCAGCATTATCATTAATATCAGGGTTAGTATTAGGGAATGAGGTCTCATTTGCAATAGCTACAAAACCACCTACCTCTTCAACTAATGTCTTTACTCTACTATCGATTCTATTATCAACACCACCTGTGGTATACATGGTAGTATCATTAGGTGTATGAGCTGCAGATTCACTAGCTATAATAAGCTTACTAGCATCAAATTTAGTAGTATCAATATGAGCACCAATCCTAGCAGCAGGTAATGTACCTGATGTTATTTTAGCTGCATCTAGTTCTTGTGCAGTGTTTTGTGCATCTACATAAGCTTTAGTAGCAACATCCTGTGCACTTGTAGGATCACCAGCACCAGTAATCTTGTTAGTACCCATTGCAAGTGCAGCAGCCATTGCTACACTACCGTCTTTATCTATCTTATCAGCAACTGCATTAGATGCATTTGTAGCTGTTGTAACAGCATACGCAACACCTTGTGGCTCTCCACCAGTTCCAGTACCTTTTAATGTACTACCATCATGAACATAAGTATCAACAGCAGTTTTAGCTGTACTAGCTGTGCTTGTTGCAGAAGTAGCTTTTGCTATAGCTGATGTATAACCACCTGAACCATCTGATTCACGTGAGTTGTTTAACGCTGTAGTAGCGTTTGTATCTGCATTTGTTGCTGTTGTCTTAGCAGTTGTTGCATTAGTATCAGCTGTAGTTGCTAAGTTTTCAGTCTCTTGTGAGACATAGTGAACCTGTGTATAGTTATTATTTAGGTCCGTTGATCTGATAGCTGCACCAGGGTAGAATGTAGCAGTTAGGTCATCGTTTGATGTATCACGATAGATCTTAATTGCTACACTATTATTAACAGCACCTGTGGAATTATTTATCTTAGCATTAGAAGTACCAGCAGTAAATCTAAGCGTTGTAGCATTAGCGAAAGAATATTCAGTTGTAGCTTGAGCTATATCGTCAAGTGTAACCTTAACGTCAGCTTCTTTTAAATATGGGAATGTGAAAGCATAATTGGTGGTGGAACCATTGCCTGTGTACGTATTTTCAGTTGTTGCCATAATGCTTATTTACGCATTTCGATTAGTTGTTTAACTTGTTGTGCATCTTGTACAGCACCTGTTACATCACCTATTTGCAGTTTATAATCACGTCTTTGTTGTAAGGCATCTATCCTACGTAGATCTGAATTCTCTAGTATATAAGCCTCCCATGCATCATCAAAAGCTCTTTTATGAATTGCATCTAATTGTTTATGAACAGCAAGTTTTTTAATAGGAAGCTCCTTTTGAGTAAGATTACCCTTACCTTTTGTATAAGCTTTCATCTTATTATCCCAGAATTTATCTGGTCTGTTCATCATTCTTGTTATCTCAGCAATCAGATTACCATTCTGAGCTACATGATTATTAATAAACTGCCTTTCTTCTGGTGTTAAATCTTGATTTGTATAAGGATTTTTTCTATAAGTATTTAAACCATCCCATTCAGTTTCCAGTAACCATTGTCTCCAAGGCTCCATACCACCATTAGTTTTGAAGAATGGTAGTAAAGCGTTTAAAGTAGCTGTAGGTTGTTCATAGTATCTAATAGGCTCACCTGTATAAACATCTAAATAATCTTTTAGATATTCATTACCACTAAATAAGAATTTCCATTTATTAGCAAAGTATCCTGTGAACTCTCTTTCAAAATCTTTTAACTGTGGTGATATAGCTCTATTTAAAAGACTCCTAGCACCTGTACCTGGTATCATTTGATCAGCTTGAGTAGCTAAAAATCTAGCTCCTGTAGCATCATGTCTTGATAATAAATCTACTATCGGCTGTAAACTACCTAAGAATGTTTGGTTTGTTACATTCATGGTAAGAGCTACTGATAGTTTTCTAAGAAGATCTTCTGTTACACTGCTATCAACTCTGTCAGCAACACGTACTACATCAGCTGTAAGACCCATAAGCATATCAAATGGTTCTAAGCCTTCATAACTAATCCACTGACCGTTAGGTAATTGTATTGATTTCGGTTTGAAACCCATTCTCTCCATTCTCATCCGCTCAGCATCATCATGAGAACCATTACCAGTTAATAAACCTTGGAATGCAAGCATAGCTGTTCCTGTTACAACCATACTCCCCATCAGATGCCTACCTGTATATTCTGCTTTTAGTGAATCAAACGCTGCTTGGGAGAATTCTAAACCATGTTCAAGTAATGCTTCTTGCATTTCTTCTGTAGTCTTAGCTTTCATTACTTTACGTACTCTACCTACAGCCAACCCTATTCCACTAGTTGGTGAGTATGAATAAGCAAGTTCAAAAGCATTAGCACTTGTACGTGGGAATAATACAATAGATTTAAGTACAGGGAATCTATCTAATATAACCTCTAAATCTTGAACTACTTTATTATCTAAGTTAAGAGCAAGTTCAGCTGTTTGGAATTTAGCAGACTTATCTGTTATCAAACCACTTTTATCAAAAGCTTGTGAATATAACTCATTAGCTTTAGCGCTAAAAGCTTCGTCACTGAATTTACCGTTTGTAGCAGAGAATAGTTCATCATATGCTTTAGCACGTGTAGCTCCTGAAGTCATCATAGAGCCTAAGAAACCATCAACTGCATATAAAGCATTTATACCAGAACGAGCTATCTTATTGTTATTCCACCAACTTGTCATTTTAGCAAGCTGTGTAGCAGCATATTTACCGTATTCTTTATTCGCTAACCATTTCTCTTGCTGAGTCTCTAATATCTGCAGCTCTGCCATTTTAGCAAGCCTTAGGTCACCTCGACCTCTTTGTGCAGCTTGATAAGGATTGGAATTAGCATAGCGCCATTCTGAGGCCATATGCTTTAAAGCTCTATTAAAGTTTTCTTGAATACCACCAAATGTATACATAGCTCTTTTGAATGTAGCTGTATCTCCAGTGATATAAGAACCTGCAAGTATTGATACAGGTTTAGCTGTGGTTAATATCATATTACCAGCTAAAGCTTTTATAGGTGCAGTACCTAATAACATATTAGTACGTCTTACACCATTAATACCTTCTATTACAGAACTAGGTACCTGTGGATTACCGTCTATAAAACCCTTACTGATAATACCAATCTTTTCTTCAAGGTATCTATTTAATTTAAACAGTTCATCTACATTACCATTAGATTTACCGATCTCTTCAAAAATAGGTTGAAGATATTCAGGGTTCTTTTTACTAATACCTTTCAATGTAGATATAACATTAGCACCTTTCTGTCGTGCAGTTTGTAATCCCTCTTCAAATCCTACAGCTTCATTATCAAGCCATTTAACAACCTCTTCTGGATTCTTACTCTTGGCTAATTGATTCATCTCACCAAGACGATCAGCTATATAACCATTTGTACGTAGTTCTTTACCAAGAGTCTCTAGATTATCAAAGACATACTCATGCTGCCTTGTTACATCAAATGATCCTTCTAGTATTTCAGCAGCTTTAGCAGCATCAGCAGCATTACCACCAGCCATTTGGGTGATCATTGCTGAAGCTCTTAAGTTATTAGGATCTAGTATATTATCAAATGATGTTTTAAAAGCTTGACTGAGTAAAACGTAACTTTCAGGATCTAAAAATTGTTGACCTTCATATATTATCTTTTTATATTGATTTAAAGTCTTAGCAAATTCAGCTGGTGGTACACGGAATAACTGGAATGCTAGATTATCGACAGCCTGGTTGATCTGTTTACTTGGTATTTTCTTACCAGTAGAAGTAACAGCATCTACCTGTGGGCTTATTTCAGCGAATAATTCCCTTAACTTTAATGCCCTTTCTGTAGCATTTTCTGTTTTATTTAATGCTTGTCTAAAAGTCTCAGAAGCTACAGGTGATGGTCTTCCATTAAGTGTATCTATATTACCTTGTATTTGAGCCTCATCTACTTTAGCTTTGATAGGATCAACATTTTGATTACCCATAGCACGTGCTTGGAACTCAGCAGGCTCATTAATGAAAGCATCATATCCATTGATACTACCATCAGGATCAGCATTTAAACGTCTAAGACCTTCTTCAGTAATAGCATCTTCTCTAGCCTTCCTTGTCTTAAGGATATCTTTTACTTCAGGTTCAGCAAGTTCATCTATATTAGAAACCTTTCTAAAAACAATAGCCTCTTCAGCTTGAGGTGTTTTAGGTATAAGTTTAGTACCAGGTTGTATACCTCTACGTGCTGCTAACATATTTAATGTTAAGCCTAAAAACTCTCCACCAGCTGCAAAGCCCATGTTTTCCATGACATTATACCAATGCATCTCATCTGGACCCATGCCGTCACGAGTTGCCCAAGGTATATTCCATCCAAAAGATTCATTTAACGTATGAGCTAGGTTATGATCCGTCTTAGAATGAGAAGCTACACCAACAACAGCTGTATCTATACCAAGGCTTAAAGCTATCTCACCTAGAAGCTTCATTTTACCAGGAAGTTGAGCACCTATACCAGCTTTGGTTATACCAGCTTTAACAAGAGCTGTACCTTTTATAGTAGGTATAATAACTGATGCTGCTTTTCTTGTGCCTTGTAGTACTGGATTAGAAAACTCTGTGGTATCATCCCACCAATTATCAAAACCTCGTAAGCCTGGTACCAGAGCTGATGCTGCGTCTATACCAAAATCTACAGCTCCCATTGAAGCTGCAGTAGCTAAACCTAAGGGACTAGCATCTTGATTTTTAAAACCTGCTCCTACGTTTTCTATAAAATTTGAGTCTTTAAACTCTTCAGCACTTTTACCGAACTGTTCTTGTGTTCTTTGTTCAAGCTGTTCTTTTTTAGGATCTACCTCTTCTTTTGGTTCTTCTTCTTTTTGGCTCTCTATACGTTCTCTCTCCATCCTCGCATTATAAGCCTGTTCTTTTGCTATTTCATCAGGATCAGGGACATATTCTAAATCTTTAGTATCATTATAAAACTCAGACATTAGTTAGTACCTCCTATAAATCTAAATAAACCTTTACCATTAGAGGTGCTTACATGTTCCCAACCTTGTGCTTTTAGAATATCAGGATTGTTTGTGAACCATTGCAACGTATCACCAACTATTTCTACAGTGTTACCGAGCTGTTGTCCTATAACTGCCTCAGCTTCATCAGCTGGAACTCCTCCATATTCACCGATCTGTAGTTGATCAGCTGTATAACCTAGACTCTGAGGAATCTGAACAAGACCTGGGTCAACACCTTCTGTATTAAACTGATCTGTATTTATAGGTTTAGAATCACTATCTAAGTTAACTGGTACATCAGTTGATATTGCTAATTGAGATTCAGTTATATCTTTTACACTGATAGCTCCACCAGCTATATATTTTATTTTATTCAAACCTGTCCAAGTCTCCTTATTTAATACAACTCTATCTCCTTCACGGTCTGTAACACCCTCTACTGTATAACCACCACCTTGAGTTTCGTTATATACAGCTCTTAGGTTAGGTGCGTAATTAGCTGGATCACGAATAACATTTGTACCTTGACCAACGGTTTTCCATATTAATTCACGTCGTCCATTAGGTTTATAATTCAGTAGATACCAATATTCAGGGTCACTGGTCATTTCATTTTGCTTACCAAATTCAGTTTCAAAAGGCTCTAAACCATGAAAGACTAGTTGACGGTTTACAATATCTAAAGCAGATACACCGCTATTAGGGCCATACATATCAGCTATTTTCTGTGCTTCAGGTACTAATCTTAATAGTAAACCAGAACCATTTTTCTGAGCTGCTACGGCATTTTCAAGTTTTGATTTGGATATAAGTTCTTCTTTATCTATAGCTAGAGGATCAAGTTTAATAGCTTCCCTGATCTTGCTCAATGGATGTTCTTTTGTTTCCAAAGACATATCCACTTGATAATTTTTAAAGCTAGTGCCAGCTATCTGTACACCCTCTGCAGTTGTTGTTGTATCTAATATAGCAAAATCACCTGCATGCGGTCCTTTGTCGAATTCCTTCTGAAAAGCTGTCTCTGCATGATCATAACAATCAACACCTGTACCTAACATACAAGTAGTATAAGCTTGTTGACCACGTAGTTGTGCGGCTTCATGAGCTTTAGCAAAGGATGGGTCAGTGGTCTGCCCTGATACACTCAAACCATAATGCTTAACTCTTGTACTTAAAGTATCTTTAGTAAATCTTTCCAGTTTCTTCTTATCATCCTTAGACATTCCTGTACCGGAATTCTTCTTAGCCTTTTCTACATAAGTTAACTTCATGCCTGGTGATATAGCGGCTTCATTCACCATCTCTACCCTTAAACCACCAACTAATAGAGCCGCATCAAATTTATTTTTATAATATTTATCGTCATAATTTCGATCATGTCTTAACTTATTTAGAGCTTTAACAGTCTCTGTTTTACCTTCTAATTTATATTTCTCAATAAGAGGTTCTAAATGCTCATCATTTACTAACTGTGGATTAGCAGAAAAATAACCAATTACAGCTTGTTTTATTTTTTGATCTTCTTGTTTATTAAATTTCCTACCTTCTTCTGCTAACTGCCCTTGTAGTTTCCTTCTTTTCTGTATACCTTCTTGATATCTAGCTTGATTTGTTGGAGAACGGTCCTTCATTTTTTGACCCTTCATCTTTGGATTTGGGTCAGTTAGTGATGGATTATCCCAAAGAACTTCATAATGCTCATCAGTGTAATGAAGACTAAAACCATCAGCGCTCCTACGTGTCTCCATATCTTCAGACAACAACATCATAGCACCAAGATCACCAATAGGTGTCCCATCCTCACCTCTTGTACGACTTAGTATCTCTATTGACTCTAGAAGCGTTTCTAAAGAAGGATTATTACGCCAAGCATTGATAGCTTCGTTTGTAAATTTTGTATTTAAAGCTTTTATTTCTGCTTTATCTTGTTTACCTACTATTACTGAATTCTGCTCTTGTATACTACTCCAAAATTCTGGAATAATCTCACTGTTCTTTTCTAGTATATCCTGTGTTAGGCCGTGCTTCTCTAAGAAAGGTTGCCATACTGCAGGACTAGTTAATATCTCTGCTAACTCAGTACTATCAGTAGTATCTAAAGTTATCTCCTTACCAAGTCGTTCAGAATAATAAGATATTTCATTACCTCTAGTAAGCCTAAGCTCTTCTATATCACTTGTCCAAGACTTTCCTGCTATTAAAGAACTTTGTCTAAAATCACCTATATCTCTAGCGGTCAGTCTTACACCGTTTCGCAACTTAGTTATAACCTTTGGATTATAAACTCCGGTTGCCTCCATCGCATCGATCTCAGTATCGGCACGAATTACCGCTAGTTTTTGTTCTGTTACAGCAGCAGTAACAGCAGCTGCGTCAGAAGTTGACCCAGTTTTACTCCTTGCTGCGGCAGCCTCTGCTGCAAGACTGGATTGAGTAGCTGCCCTGTGTATTGCATCTTGCTTACCTAGTTCTTCTTGTTTTGCCTTATGCTTATCATTTAAAGCTTTTAGAGTACTAGCGGCAGCTACAGCACCCTTCATAAAGGTCATTATATCCTGCCACCGCTGCTCTTCATTTTGTTTTTTAACAGCAGCTTTCTGTACTTCCATCTTGCCTTTCTGATGCTTAGATGCAAGTACTAACTTACTATGGTGTCTATCTAATGAACGTGCTGTTGCTCTTGCTTGTTCAGTCTGACCTTGAGCCTTCTGTTGATCAGAAAGCCATTTCATTTTATTGTTGTAATCGTTGACAGCTAGATTAGTCAGATGTTTAACACGTTCAGCTCCTGCTGCTTTAACGTTTGAGACATTTGCGTCACTTACTTGAACCTGACCTGATCCAAACCCTTGGGCACTTCGCCGTCTTTGATACTTTCTTTGAGCTAATTGTGCCATTATGCTAGCTTATTTGTTCGAAGTTTACATCGATTTTACTATAGTCAACCATGTAGAAACCACCTTTTTCTTTCTGTACAACAGCATCTTCACGCCCCATCTTGATGAGATCTTGTGCTGATGTACCTATATAAGTTGGACCATGCTTGCCATCTTGTCTATATTTAAACGTGTATTTTGGTATACCAGATTTAGAAGTACCAACACGTGTTAGATTATATTTCAATCTATCATCTGAAAATTTAAATATACTAGCAAAGCTAGCAACTATACCAAGTGCCTGACCAATTTTACCTAAAGTACCCATACCTTTGGCAGCAGCACCTTTAATAGGTTTAGGTGGTTTCTTACGCTTAAGAGGGTCTTGTATAAAGGCAACAGGTGTTTTGAATGGCATTGGAACAGCTGGAGGTCTTGATGGTTTTAGTAACCTCTTAGCATAGGCATTCATATCAGCACCATATTTATCTGTTGCTATTTTAGCTAAATTCTGCATGTGCTGTTTATTAGCATTCAACATGCTTTCATTTAATATTGCTATATTTCTACCTTCTTGTGCTAATATACTTGAAACTGCTTTGGAAGCACTTCTTCCTGATATACCTTGTGCCCTTGCTGCTCCTTCAGATTGCAAGGTTTTTATTAATTCATCTTGTTTATCAAAAGATGCCTCAGCTTTTAGTTCTTCGTATTGAGCACGCTCTGTTTCAAAAGCCTGAGCAGCTGCCATATTGTTAAAAGCTAACTGCCTTTCATAATTTTTTTCAGATTTATTGAAAGCTTCAACTGATGTTTTATACTCAAGGTTTTGTATCTGAACATCTCTATTCCACTTTTGTTTTTGAGTAGCGTCTTGGAAATTAGCAGCTTTTTCTATATCAGTACGCTTGATCTTATTGCCTTCAATAGTCCATTTCCATTCCTTTTCGTACTCGTCATATTCATAATCCCATATAGAGACATCATATTTAAACTGTTTTTCTTCTTGTTTAGCCATATATCAAGCCCTCCGATAGAAACGTGGTGAATAGATACCTTCCCACATCATTGAATTTAAAGATAAAGGTAAAGGTGAGTTACTGAAAACTCTTACTGTAAAATGATTAGATCTTTGATGTATAGGTACTGTATATACAGAAGAAGTTTTAAGAGGTATATCATCAGCTAAATAATAATCACCTTCTTTAATAGGTGCTAAATCATATTGAGCTGTATCTGAATAAATTTGTACAGCTATATCTTGCCCAGCTGGTTTAGTTAAAGTTACTGTACCTTTATCAGCAGTACCAGTATCTGTAGATTCAACCACTGTATACTCTCCTTTAGCTGAACTTTGTTTGATACCATTAACTTTAACTTGAACATTGTCTACATCTTTAAAATCTCTGCTATATTTAAACTCTGTCTGACCTACTACATTTACTTTTATTAATAAATCAGCATTAATACCAAGTGTCTCTTTAGCTACTTTAATTACATCGCCTGACTCATAACCAGTACCTTCTTTGTTCGCTTTAGGTATAGTAGTAACAAGATCTACAACACCAGTAGAGAGTACATTCACATCTAATGTAAGTCCTGTTGCTGTACCATCTGTATTATTAACAGTAGCACAGTTTTTAACAACACCAGCAGTTTGACTACTACCACTACTTGCCCATGCAGTACTGTTTTGTGTACCACCACCTGTTAAAGTAAATGTAGTCCCGACTCCTGTAAAGTCCTGTGATGGTGATTCAAATCCTTGAGGCTTAATCTTAAACTGAGCTTCTCCAGATTGACCCATAGAGAACTTCATTCTAGATATCGTTAATGAAGCAGCATAATCAGGAACTCTTCCTTCTTGATCCATCTTATAATACACCTGTGGTATAGACACATCGAAATTATATCTATAACCTAGTAGTACTTTACTATCAGTAGCACTGGTATGGTAATCACTTAATTTAATAGGTACTGAAAAGAAGTCACCTGTACCATCACTGCCTACAGTAGGCTTCCATATCATACCAGCTTCATTAAATGCAACTCCAGATTCACTAGCTATGATAAGTATAGGATCTAATCCAGGTATACTCTTACAAGGTAAGTAACACTTTGCAGTTGTTGTACCTGCTGCTGTTGATTCACTTATAGTCTTAGGGAAAGTCCAACCATCAATAGCAGGGTTAACAAAGTCTCCTTCAGCAGTTTCAAGCACCTCTGTTGTGGAAACAGTGTTCAAGTTAGCCATACTAAGTAAATACTGTTGTTTACCTGTTGAATCATGGTAAGTAACAGCATAAAATTTATCTTCTATAATAGCGCAATGCTGTACTTTACCTGGTAACTTCCATCTAAACCAAGACTGTAGTATCTCTCTCTCCCCGTCATTATGGGTTTTATATAAATATACATCACTATTCGATCTAGAAGCCATAGCAACTAGTTCATTCTGACTGTTTACTATAAGTTGGTCTGTAGTATCTGGTATCCATTCTGTTACAGTTTTACCTATATCAACGATTATAGGGTTCTCATTAAAACCACGAGTTTGCATAGCAAATGTACGTGTATAGCCAGGTGTCTTACTTACAAATACTATTTTATTACCAGCATCCACAGGGTCTATATCTATATCAACTTCGTAACTAGATATAGCTTTAATCGAAGTGGTTGATGGACTAAAGACACCATCAGCTCCAACCATTAAAAATTGTTGTGTTCTACTGAATAGAACTAATCCTTGGTTTGTTGGTACTATACCATGTAATACAGCAGGTTTAATTGGTGAGCAGGATATATCAACAGGATCAGCAGCTGTAGCTGTTAAAGCTGATGTATGATATAAATTTGTATATTCACCAGCCTGACTCATCGACACATTCTCATCTGTTAGAAATCCTAAACGATTACCGTGGAAGAAAATTTGCTGAATTTTTCCTACATAAGTTCCAGATGCATTTTTCTTAACAAAACTAGGGTGACTATTAGTAGTGTCATCTCCTACTAGACGGTCGGTCCAAGAAACCTCTTGAAATTTAAAAGTATTTAATGATTCATTTACTAATTCATGTGGCATAGTATCAGCATCTAAACCAGGAGATACTGAAGGATCTATCCATTCTTGCCAATTACCTTCACCTGATGTACCGTCATCAGCTGTGAACTTAACCCAGTAATCATCATCTGCAGCACTAGTATTTTTAACTTTTAACAACCTACCGTCTTTAGATTGTGATGGTAAGTTTGCGACAGTTGATACTTCGTCTTGAATAAACTCAAGTCCATTACCACTTACACCACCTGTACCAGAGATTTCAAATGATTTACCATCACTTCTAGATAACTCTAATGTAGTTGCTGTAGCAGTAACAGTAAAACCAGCTTGCTCCAGTTGATACTTTAAACCAGCACCATGAGTAGCACCACTGGCTGCTGTTAATATTTCAGAAGCATTGAGTTTAGTTATAACATCACTGTTATTACTGAATGTATCTTCATTTCTAGTATGATATGTTTCAGTAGCATCTGTAGTACCACCTGATGTACCACTAGTATATACTTTAGTTGTTACCTTATAGTCAGAACTATACTCAACAGTTTTTAATTGAACTGTAGCATATTTTTTAGCTGTCCAAGATGGTGCAGATTGTGGTGATACAACTTTAGTTTTATTAACTATATAAGTAGTATCCTGAACAGTCATTATATCATAGTGTTCAGGTTTTGTACCAGTTAAATATTGAGCTTGAGTCCCAGTACCGTATGTTACTGTACACTCTCTTCCACTCAGTGCATTCCAAATTTTAAAAGTACTTGGACTTCCATGTTTTATACAACCGATGTATATTTCTTTATCATCTCGTTGTATATTAAACCATTTTGCATCTGTAAAATCCCCAGTAGTAGTACTTAGAGCACCAATCTGTGAATTACCTGCGTTATTCCAACTAGATATTAATTCAAAACCTGGTCTTTTAATTAAACCTAAAGTAGGATCAGGTAGTCCATTTATTAGATCATCAACTTGACCATTTATTTTATTAACATCAGATTGTTTTGAGACTCCACCTAGGTAGTCACTAATTCGTTGTGTTATAGCTGGCATTATCTGTGTAAAGCATGGTAAGGTTTGTAACTATTGTAATAATTCTCACCTTGTGGGTGTCCAAAGAAAGTATAATCACCTTGATTGCATTCATATTCTAGAGCCATAGCTCTGCAATAAGCTTCTTTTTGTTGGGCCATTTGATACTGACCTGGATCTCCTACAATACGACTAGAAACAACAGCTGCCGATCTAGCAGTAATATAATCTTGAATAACTGTTGGTAAATCTTTCCATTCTAACTCCCATGTTACTTCTACATATACATCATCAGTCCATTCAAACCCATCTTTATCATCTTTAGCATCTTTATAGACATCAAAAAGAAATCTTTTGTTATCCTTTCTCCTCCAAACAGAATGCTTGTCTGGATAATCTTCTTGTATAAGATCTACTTGCAGTGCATCTGTAGGCCATATGATATGATCCTTATATGTACCAGAAGCTTCTCTAGTTAATTTATATTTATACCATTTATTAAAACTCCAGCCTTCTGACTGTACTTCCCTTGTTACTCTGTCAAAAGTATTTTGGATAATCGCAACGTCCGGGTTGGTTTCCTCTAGGGTGTTGACAGGAGCCTGTCCAACTGACGCCAGTATCTCATTTATAGCATTTAATTTTCTTTGTTCATCAGTTGTAGTAGTAGCCATAGGTATAAATTTTTGTGAATAAAAAAAGGGGACAATTAAGTCCCCCGATTTGCACCATTAAGGTACGTTACATTCTACGTTATAATAAGCTAGACGTAGATTTTTTGTTGTTGAAGTAACAGGTGAACTACGAACACCTGTAGCGCCGCCTTCTGTGCGAGAGACGGACTTACGTACAGCATCTGTAGTGCAAACACCGTTGTTACCTTTTAGGACTGAAACAGCCATATATTTTCCTCAATTAATTAACAATTTAAGCATCACCTCTAGCGGACAGGCCATTTTGAGCGACCTGTCTGCCATACTCTTTAGGAGTAGGCGCTGCTTTTGTTACAGAACCTGTACCACCTACAGCTTGACCTGTAGGGATAGTTCTTGATGTTGCTACTCCAGGTTTAACTGACATAATCAACCTCAAGCAGTTTGGATTTCAATTGCTGCTGCAGGATTCAGTGTACCAGCACCCATAGCAAGACGACCTACAATAACGTCACCTTGATACATGGTCTTAACATCTTGACCAGTTGTCTGAACCTGTGGGCCAATAGCTTCCACAACTCCAGCTGCGTCCTTCTGATAAATCAGACCTGCATGGTCTGCAAAAGCACCACTGTAATCATTGTTCTCACCAGACTGAGCGGCGATTGTACCAGCTTGGAAAGGCAGGTTGTTAGAACGCTTGATGTTGATACCGGCAATAGATACCAGTCCCTCACCAGAGTTCAAGTTACCTTGAGTGTTACCGTAGTCACGGTTGAGGATGTTAGAATCAACCTGAGATACTAGAGCGTAGTACTGGCGAGGTGCGAGTACTGCAGTTCTACCATCTTTAGGTAGGTTCTTCTCATCAAGAATTGAAGCTGCTTCAAAGAAAGCATCAACCAACTTCTGAGCATCATACTCATTGTTAGCACCAATCTTAATGATTGAACCACCTGGCTCAGGGCCTGGTGATGCAGTGATTGGATGTGCTTCACGAGCTGCTAGAGCAATCGTTCTGAAGATCTTCTTGTCATATGCTTCAGCTAGAGCGTGTCCAATTTTCTTGGAGATCTCACCACGAAGGTCATAATGAGCAAGAGTTTCATCTAGGTCGTATACAAATGCGGAGCTTATGAGAAGGTCGTCACAGACGATAGTCTTCTCTGCTACTGGAGGATCACCCGATCCGAGAATGGGTTCACCTGGAGTATGATAAGCAGCCTGCATACGTCCTGTGAAAATGAACTGAAGACTTTTACCGTTCTTGAGAGTACGGTTTTGTACAGTTCCTTTTGCAACTGTTGCTGACTCATAAGCTTTGAACAGCTCACCTGAGAACAGCTTTAGGTAGGTGTTATACTTAGTTTCATAAGTATTAGCACCTGACGTACTAGACACTGCCTTATTGACAGCACCCAATACGGTTTGAGACATATTAGACATTTACTTAGAGAAATGGTATTTACAACTTCTCTAACCGGTTAGAATTTTTTCGTTAAAAATTTGCGTGGTCTATCCCACCGTCTAGACGGCTGAGGTTATCCGGCTTACCGGGCCAAAGCCAATGGGAAGGGGGTCCGACTCTGAGGTGCCCCCCACCCTGAAGTATTTAGAACTTCTTATACTCTAAATAGGAACCTTCATTCAGTTTTGTATCATTAGAATGGCTAGCACGTTGAGCAAATTGAATTGCTACATCACCTGCATTAGCACCTGCTTCTACAAAACCATCTACGTAAACATAGTAGTCACCATCAGCTGCAGTGATTGCAACCTCAGCTGTACCAGTAGCAGCTACATCAAGAGCCCCTGTTTCAGCGACTTCACCAGAAATGGTGTCCTCACTTACTCTACGGATTGCTCTGTAGGCAGTGCTAGATGATGGTGTGGTGATTTTATATTTAACATCGCCATCAAGATAAGAGAAATCAAGCTTAGCTCTAAACAAAGCTCTCTCATTCTTACCAAGCTTAAAGCTTAGTGGAGTACGATAAGATGTACCATCACTACCACCAGATGGTAAGTTAGAACCGCTGTCATCACCGTCTACAATGTAGGCATCGGTTATAACACCTGCTGTTTTCCACTCACCACTAGAGTAAAGTACTGTACCAGCTGAAGCATTAGAATAAAAAGGCATAATAAAAAATAGGTATGTGTCGTATCACCCGTATATATAGTTCCGCTATATTATCGGGCCTGATAGTTTTGTGTGATTCCGCACGTTACGTCAGAACTTAAATTTAGCTCCGAGTTTGGTGCCCCAACTGTTGTCGATATCTAGATCCTCATCTGAGGTTAGGAAGGAGATCTCCCCGTAAACATCGAACTTCTCTGAGGCTGCGAAATTACCACCGGCTTTACCTGAGAGTCTCCAATCTTGATCAGAGTCTCCCTGGATGTCCACGATTGCTGGACCTCCTTGAACATAGAATCCGAACTTATCTGTCCCACCTTCATATCCCACATGGAGATCTGTAGTTGAACCGAGATACTCTGAACCCAAGCGAGTTCCGTTGTTCTCTACGTTTACGAATACACCGGCTGATGCAGGTGTCGCCAAGGCTACGGTGGATGCCAGTGCGGCAAGTGCAATTGATTTCATTGTTAATTAAATAGTTTTGGTATAAGGGATACCGCGATACTTTAGTTGGACTTTCATAGTCTTCTCCTT
>VTLG01008989.1_pt1 | contig 15772 bp, 47 predicted proteins | sample 4694571 | NCBI WGS metagenome assembly VTLG01 (sample SAMN12604809, study PRJNA352737) | marine metagenome | biome: ENVO:00000447; feature: ENVO:00000209|ENVO:00000569|ENVO:01000036; material: ENVO:00002151; isolation source: viral sequences binned using virsorter ...
TCAACATCTTATGTCCAACAATACAGTTCTAAAGTAAGTTTACTATCACAACAAACAGGTAAGTATGGCAAGAGTAAAGTTCGATCTACAAAAACCAAAGCACGAAAGAATCGCAAAAAATACTAGCCTAGGTAGACGACCCAAGATGTCATCTATGAACAAGCACAAAAAACGTAGCTGGAAAAAATATGTAGGTCAAGGTAAATGAAACCTATTATGATTACGTTGCTATACCTCACCTTTGGCGGTGAAATAAAACAAGACACATTCGAAATCTTTACAAGTTGTAGCTCTTGGTTTAAGACAAATATAACAGCTGTGGAAAAAAAGAAAAAGACATTTATGTCTAATCATTATTACCACACTTACAAAGATAAAAAAGTTATAGGATATATTTGCGGAGGAGATGAACCACAATGAAAATTAATGAAGGCACAAAAGTAAGCACCGATCTTAAAACAATTTTATCTATTGTTGCTGGAGTTGCTATTGGTGTATGGGTTTACTTTGGTATAGAAGAAAGACTCAATAGATTAGAAACAGCAGACACTCTTTTTGCCGCTGATCTTTTAAAGAAAGCAGAACAAGAGCCTCGTAATCTGGAAATGCTGATGCTTATAGAACACCTTGCGGGTGAGGTAGAGTCTATTGAAAAAGAAATAGAGGCTAGTAGATACAACAAAGTTAATATTGATCATTTAAAAGAACAAGTTGATATTATAAATAAACAAATTGAAAAGCTAAGAAATGGAAATCATTAAATGGAATTAGTTTTTGCACTTCTCATGTACCTAGGCGATCCGCCAGTTTTAAAAGAACACTTACTCATGCCTTCGTTATCCGAATGCCTTTCAAGAAAAAGGATTTCCATGAGATCAACGAACAACGCACAGTTTCAATGTATGAAAGTTAATGCTGTTGTTAAAGATGGTAAGATTCTTAGTATATCTAAAGCAGATTAATGTATTCTTTGATTTGGTTTCGAGATGATCGTTGGCAGATATTCACAAACGAGATATGGGACACAGAAAAAGAAGCCATAGAGTATGCCAAACGAGGGAACTTTAAAAAGAAAGATAAATGGAAAGTTGTTTTATACGACAGAAAATATTATAAATAGTTATGGCTATAGATAAAGCAAAGATGAAATGCAATACACCTAAACGACAAGTACAAGGTGGTAAGAAGTTTGTTGTTAAGGCTTGTAAGGATGGCAAAGAAAAGATTATTAGATATGGCGATGCCAATATGAAGATACGTAAGTCAAATCCTGCAGCTAGAAAGAGTTTTAGAGCTAGGCATAATTGCAAAACTGCAACAGATAAATTTACAGCTCGTTATTGGTCTTGTAAAAAATGGTAAAGAAAAAAACCTGGTCTAAAAGAAAACTTACTTTAGTTTGTGGATATTGCATCATGTGTAAAAGACAGCTATTGAGTAATGAAGGTGGATGGATTATAAATGCAGAGAAGAAACGATTTTGTCATCACTATAATGGTGAACTAAGTTGTTTCGATAAATATTTAAACAGAGGAGACAACAATGTACGGCAAGAAATCACAAGGTAAACTCACAGCTAAACAAAAGACTTTACCTAAAGGACTACAAAAAAAGATAATGAAATCTAAGGCTAAGAAGAAAAAGTAATGGCTAAACTTTGTGCAAAAGGTAAAGCTGCTGCTAAACAAAAATTTAGAGTATATCCATCAGCGTATGCTAATATGTACGCTGCTGGTGTATGTAGTGGTAGAATAAAACCTAAACCAAAAAGAAAGACAAAATAATGTCTAAAGGTTTACGAGCTTGGGTACAAGCTAACTGGGTAGATATTGCTAACCCAAAAAAAAGTGGTGGTTTTCCTAAATGTGGTCGTAGCCAAGGTGAAAAAAGAAAAAACTATCCTAAATGTGTTCCTGCTGCAAAAGCTAGATCTATGTCAGCTAGTCAAAGAGCTGCTGCAGTATTAAGAAAACAAAAAGCTGAAAGAAAAACTAGAACAGATAAAAAACCAAACTACGCAAGAACCTAAGTATTTAATTCTTCTTTTAATTTTTTAAACTCTTCGTGAATTGTTTTTTCTGGTGTCCAAAATCTTTGACCTAATGCTTTTAATCTACGATGATGTATAACTGTAGAATGATCTATCTTTAACATTCTACCTAACTGAGATAACGATACACCATACATCTCTATCATTAAATTAATTATGATACTTCTAGCTCTAACTAAAAATTCAAATCGTCTTACTCCCAATACTTCTTCTTTACTTACTTTATATTGAACACAAATTTTATTGACAACTGTATCTAAAGTTTGCGGATAAACTTTCTTTCGGTCTGATGCTAAACCATTTTTCTTTTCTTCAAATCTTTCTTGTCTTAATTTTAATTTTAATAACTGACCTTCTATCTTTGCTTTACTTTGTTGCAATGACATACGATAGCCATTTTTAAATCCTGTCTTATAAATCAAAAGTTCTCTGCCTGTTAGTTCCCTATACATTGGAGCTTTCATAGCTTGTTTTAATTGTGTAAGTGTTTTCATTTGCGTAGCATCCCCTCTGTTGTTTGCACAACCTTTTGTTGTTTTTATAATAATTTAATTAATGACTATCTGTTTGCCATTAATTGCTCTCTGCACTCAGTGACTTCCAAATGTAGGTTATAACTTTCAACTTTTAATTTGTTAGCCTTTTGTACTGCTTGAACATACAACTCACTTTTCTTTCTTTGTTTGTCCATCAGTTTCTGCAGACGACTTTTGATGTTTACCATCAGCATCCTCCTTCACTGTTGTAAAGTCCCATTTTATATCGGAGACTTTTACTTCTACTAACTCTCCCTCATTTGAGGGGTCGGCAGCTTTCTCTACGGAATCAAATTTTTCTACATATTGAAAAAATGCTTGTCCGTTCTTTGTTCTTATAACCTTTTTGGTGGATTTGTCAATCATAGTCCCTTTCAATAGCCATTTCTATATAATGAATAGCTTTTTGCAAGTCTTGTTTCTGACCTCGTTTTTTGTGTCTACACAAATATTTAATAGCATTGCCTTCGGCAAAAGGTATGTTGTTTTTATTAATAAATTCTGCTGGTTGAATAGGCATGGAATAGTGATCTCCACCTATTTGCTTTTTATATACATTATCAGTCATAAGTTTGGAGTCTGTGGCAAGGAAAAACAACTAAAAGAAAGTCAAGGGTGATGACTAAAACCTCGCCACAAACTTTAGAGCTATGCTCTATCTTCTGTAATTACCATAAGTTCCAGTTTTTTGGTAGGTTTTTTTATACCCACCCATTGCTGGTTGTTGTCCACCACTACCAGATTGAGGTGCTTTACTATCGTTAGGTGTAAGCACAACATTCAATCCTCCTGTTGGTGAGCCATCCTCATGAGTATCATCAAAAGCAGCTTGGTTGTACCAAGTGTTGCCAACCTTTGCTCCAATCCTCCACGTTTTTCCTTGTGGTGATTTTGGATTAATAGGTGCAACCCAACTAGGTCTGTTATCTCCTGGTTGTTTGTCTGCATTTGGTATAAGTTTTATATATATCTTATCCATTATATTTTCTCCTGTTTGTTTAGTTTATCCTCTACGTTTTCGACAACATTCATTATCGCTTTGTAAGTAGAGGGATGTTTAGTTAAGGCTTGTTCAATGTATGGGTCGTTATATTTTCTAACTTGCCTATACTCATAAATATTTCTACATTTTTTAAAATCATTTATGATTTGATCTACACCTTTATTTGTACTGCCATTGGCAGCACCTTTAGTTTCTCTAGTACAAGGAATATTTAATGACGCATATTCTTCGAGGGAAGTTATATCACTATCCAATATACCAAAGAAACTTAAAGCTCTTGATATTGCAAACGATTCAGACATAGGTAAAGCACCTTGTATGTATGTTGCGTTTCTTTTTTTAAATTGTTTATGATGACCTGTGGCTAATACTCGTTCAGGATCGTAAGCTAAAATCTTACACTTACAAATATAATAATCTTCGTATTCCATAACACTTGTATCTATACCAAGCTCATCGCCAAAGACTTGTCTAAAAAATTTTATCTTGCTCCATAATGAAACAGTTGATTGACCTTTATCATTTTTATATATGCCATCTTTACGACACAATTCATTTATCTTTTTTATTTTATCACGCATCTAACCCCCATAGTTGTTTAATTGTTTTACGTTGTTTTTCTGTTAGGTATTTATAATGGTAGTAATGATTAAGATCAGGTGGCTCTGAAATATCTGCTAATTTCTGTAGATCCCCCTTACAATAGATAATCATTTGTTCCCAGTTATAAATTCTTTTTACCATCATGTTGTATTGGTATTCTAAATGATCATCATACAAAGCTGCATGAGTGTCATCGTATATTAAATATTCTTTATCATTAACTAAAACTAAAAAAGGTTTCTTACCTGTACACTTCCAATAGAAAGCTACTTGTTTCCAATAGTCATCAAAGACCGCATCATCATTAAGTGGTTGAGTTTTAAAATAGTATTCATCTTTACCTTTTTTCTTTATAATGCTTGGTGGTTTAGTTTTAAGTTCTATAAATAATTTATTAGTTTCATAATCAATACGACCTATAATGTCGTGTAATAATTTTTTAGGTTTGTTCATGACATATCGTTCAGAAGTAATTTTATTTTTGCCACAAAGTTCCTTGACCACCTTTCTTGTTTGCTCAATGGTTCTATGTGCATACTCAATCATGTGTTCTCTTGCGTAAGCATCTTTTTCATCAACAGAATCATACTTATTAATATCATCTAACTCCTTGCCAAACACCTCGCCATAGTTTCTGTTAGTTAATGTTATAGTTTTATCTTTCCAATAAAGAGTTTCACATTCCATTCTTTGAGCTGTGTTATTAACCAAGTTTCCAAATCTAGGTTTGTATTGCATAGGAAACATACTTCTCTCTACTCCATCGTGATGTCCGTAGTTAAGATTAAATTTAGCTAGTGGCATACTAGAGCTAGAAGGCGACCAATGATCTAAACCTTTACCATTATTTAATGTATTAAAATATTTTTTGTTACTCATTGTTTTTCTGCTTTTATATACACCTTTTTCCACATTGTCTATACTTAATTAAAGGTTGATTTGTGGATAAATATACCTTATTGGTAATGGCGAAAGGACAACTATGAAATTAAAAGAATGGATAAAAGAAGAAGGCTTAAGCTGTAGCGAGGCTGCGAGAAAAATTGGTATTCAGAACATAAATCCCGCCACTAATGTTTGGAGGTACTGCAATGGTCAGAGAATACCTAGACCTAAAGAGATGATTAAGATTTATAAAGCAACAAACAAAAAGGTACAACCTAATGACTTCTACGATCTCAAAATTTAAGCAAGTTAAGATTACCTGGGTAGATCCTTGTCAATGTGATGAGGCATGGACACCTGAAAGTGAAATACTTGACCATGATGTAGCTGTTTGTACTGATGTTGGTTATATTTATAAAAAAACTAAATCAAAACTTTGGCTTTTTACTTCTTACTCTGAAGATGAGTATGGTTTATCTGTTGGTGGTTTAACTTGCATACCCACAGGAGTTATAAAAAAGATAAAGGTAATTAAATGAAGATAATAACTATATTATTTGTAGCAGTGATGCTTACCCAATGTAGCACTATGGAAAAGAAAGTAGACAAATGGTATTGGGACCCAGTAAAGGGTATGTTCAGAATAACTTTTGGTCAAATAAAATAATGACAGATGTTGGTATTTTTGAAGAAATTAAACTACATGATGAGATTAAAAAACTAAAGCAACTTATCAAAGAAAAAAACGATTACATAAAAATACAAGATAAAGAAATAGATACATTAAAAGGACAAATTGATCTGAAAGAATTAGAAATTCAAATGTTAAAAAAAAAGAATGAGCTATAATCCACTACCTATTTTCTGCACCATCAAACCTAGTTTCATTAATGGTCTAGGTCTATTTGCTACAAGAGAAATAAGAAAAGATACTGAGCTAGGTATCTCACATATTGAAGTTGATAATACTCTGTATCGTACAGCTCTCGGTGGTTTTATTAATCATGCCGAACAATCTAATTGTGTAAGAGTAAAGGTAAATAATAAATGGTACTTGAAAACAACGGAAGATATTATGCCTGAGCAAGAACTCACACTAACTTATAGTTTATATAAACCTTAATGGCTAGGTGGACTTACGCTTTCAGTAATGGTGGTTATAATGATTGGCATAGGCAATATGAGGGTATAGCAATGATAGATGTGGATAGTGTTGAGTGTTGTCCACAATGCTACGAGCCTTTGGCTATGATTGAGACTTGTTATGATAAAGGACAGAAATATAAGTCTACTACCCTTTTAAAAACCATTGCTAGTCGGCTTCAGATACCTAGTTTTTTAGTATTCTATAAGAAAGTGGGTCAGGGTAGCCTAGCTTTCAGAATCAAGCGTCTATGGGTCTCTAATGCAGAGTTTGAATTAATGAATGAGGATGAGTGGGTACGAGAACTATACGAATTACAACATAAACACCAAAAGGTATGTAAAAATGATAGAAATTAAAAGATATTGGAGTATGCCTACCCATAAAACATTTAATATCAAACCCTTTAAACAATTAATAAACCAGGAATTATCAAAACACTATATAGACCCATTTCCATACCCATATAAACAAGACGCTATTGAATATCTTAAAACAATAGATGATTTATCTGTAGATAGTTTAGTTTTTGATCCACCTTATTCTCAAAGACAATTAAAAGAAATGTATTCTAATAATGGTTTAGCTTTTAACCACCCAATGAATAATAGTTATTGGTCTAATTGTAGAAAGGAAATAAGTAGAATTATAAAACCTGGTGGCAAGGTAATTTCTTTTGGTTGGAACTCTAATGGTATTGGAAAAAAATATAAATTTAAAATAATAAAAATTGTGCTTGTTGCACATGGCAGCCAACACAATGATACTATCGCTACAGTTGAGATAAAAATATGAAACAAAAGTATGATCCACATATCAGGGTTCGCTTTGATCTCTTTGACGATCCACAGTTTAGAGCCATTCCAAATAAGCATAAGGCACATTGTTTATGTGTGTTGATTTGTTTGCTAAAGTTTGTCAATAATAAGACACTCCAATGTTACCCACGCAAAGCCACTATATCTAGTATGACTGGTCTATCTTATACCACTATATACAGAGCTACTATATGGTTAATTCGTGCCAAGATTGTGTCTAAAAAAAGATTACCGAGTACATTGTTATACACAATAAACCCTAGATATATTGTAGGTTATAGAGAGAGTGGTCTCACAGACCACACGAGTGTTCCCAGAGACCGATCTGATCGTTCTGATAGATCACTATTAATAGAACGTATCATTAATCCAACTAACATTACTAACTTAATAAAAGAAGTTGTAGATAAAGGAGGTGATCAATCTAAAATAATTAGTACACTAGCTACCCTATCTGCCGATACTTTAAAAAAAGCCATTAAAGAGAACGACAATATATTCTATAGTAAGTTGGCATTAAAAGAACAGTCTGAAAAAAAGGGTAAACTGGTGGATATTCCAAGAAATATAGTAGATAACTTTAGAAAGAAAGCTCACTTCGGTTATCAACAAGTCATTAACAAGAGGAAGGATAAATTTGCCAGGGAGACCAAGACAAAAGATTTTCTGTCAGAGCTTAACAAGAAGAAGTAAGAGACCTTGTTTAGCTAAAGGGTTTCTATGTGCCAATGGAAAATACCTATGTAGATTTCATGGCTATAATAATATAAAAGGATTTAACAAACCAAACTATACAGATGACAAAAGAATTAACCAACTCAAAGCACTCTACCAATTCAGAAACAAAACAAGAGAAGAAGTCCAAGAATACTATTACTCCATTGTTAAACCCAAGCTCCTTGACGGAACAAAATCTGAATACCATAGAAGAGCAGCTCGTAAGAGGTCTAACACTTTCAGAAATACTAGATCAAAAGCAGTATCAGTTCAGCTTGATGAAGTTCTACGCTTTTTTAAAAAAAAATCCAAAGGTAGAGAGTAGAGTTATTGAAGCTCGTAAGTTAGGTGTCCAAACTTTAATTGATAAGATGTTGCAAATATTCCAACACCAGGAAGTAGAAAATCCCAATCAAATCTTATGGATCAGAGAGAAAACAAAGTTCATTCAGTATCTTGCAGGACATTTAACAGATCTATATTCTAATAATAAGGTACAAAATATTAAATCTGATACAAGTTTAAAGGTAAGTTGGGAAGAACCAAGTGAATTAATTGATGTAAGTACAGTCGAAACTGTACCTACACCACCAAAGGAATAGTTAAAATATTAATAATAGTAATATAACAATAACAAGTCCAACAACTATTGGTCTTGCATTGTCATCAATAAAAAATCCTAGCTTGTCTATTTTACTCATATTGATTTTGTTTTAACTCTACTGTAATTGTTATATCGTTAGCGTCATGAGCTTCAGATAATTCATTAAGTAAAGATATAAATTTTTTACTGCTAATACCATCATTACAAGTATGTGTACCTACTACTATATCTTTATCGTGTTTTTTCTTTTTATCATTCCACTTACTACCGATTACTTTTACAAATGTTTTTTCAAAGTACATTGTTCACCCTTTCGTTGTTTGTTTTTATAATGAGTATAAATAACACCTCTTACACTCAATATATTTAGTATTGTTAGCTTGGCTAACTCCTCTAAATTATTTTTACCACTTGCTATCAAAGTATTTTGATAAGTGTCTTTGTAATTTTTCATCATGTTTTTTTTGTTTATAATCTTGGTATAGCTGCCATAGTCCAACGGCTAAAGCAGATATTATAATTAATATTAATTGCTTTTCACTTGTCATATTTTAACCTTTTAAATTCTCTTTTAATTTTTCTTTTTAATTTTTTATGACTTAATATTATATCTGTTTTACGAAAAGATAACTTACTTAAATCGTAATCGTGTATTAAAGTTTCCATTATAACATCAATATCAAATATAATATGTTTTTTTAATTGTTTGATTTGCTTCTCGCTACTCATGTGTTTTCAAATAATTCTTTTGCTTGATTTTTTTTAAAACCAAAAGACATAATTTGTTTTATAGCATCATCTTTTGTTATAAATGCTAAAAGATAATCCTCTTGTAATTGTTTTATTGTATTAGCTAATTGTCTTTCTGTCATATTCTCACTACTCACTTGTCCCCCTTTTCTTTGTTATGCTTTTGATTTAAGAACTCAACCACATTAGAGGGAAGTTGCTCTATATCCCTCAATGGGTTCATTTCAGTCCAATACTTGTCGCTTGGTACGTTGGTTAAATCAACTCCATTCTTTTTTTTAACGTAGTCAATCAACCATTGAGATAGTTTATTTTTCATCTTTTTACCCTACAACTTTCAACTTTTCTTAACCATAATTTAAAAGTGAAGTCGTCAAAACCTAAAGCTTGTTGTTTGTCTTTATTTGTAAAAACATAACTACAAGATTGACAAGTAGCTTTATAAGCTTCACCCCAATATTCAATATTACATTTAGGACAATATAAATTTTTACTCATCTTTCCCCTCGTTTGTTTTTGTTATTTTAGTTTGTAATACAATTTCAGTATAACCATCTTTTACATTGTAATCATACTTAAATTGTGGATCATGCTTATTTAAAAATAAATCTAATCTATCTAAAAAGGTTTCTAAATTTATTTTTTCAGCATATTTACCTTGTCTTTTCATATTTTCCCCTTTTGTTGTTTTAATAAATAATCACATTCATTAGTATGTGAACAATCTAAAAAATCTGCGTGGCACTCATCAAAATCAAAATTTTTTTGTTCTTGCAATTTACCTACCACAGAACCTAATAATTCAACACACTCATCAAATAAAAATTTATAATCTCTTTTTTTTCTTGCTTTTATTATTTTTATTAAATGTTTTCTTTTGTAATTTAAATTCATCTTCTCCCCTCATAAGTTGGTAATTGTAGCATAAACTTTATGCCAAATAAGATCATAATGCTAAGACCTATCCAAGTATGAATATGTATAGCTATGATCAATCCTAAAAACATTATTGCAAAGCATAATGCGAAGTATATTGCTTGTATCATTTTTTCCCCCACACCTTTTCTAGATGTTTTCGTGTCAGTTTATGATTTATCACATTGTCTCCAACTTTGTCTTCAATGTGTGTGTTTGTATGAATAAAATGATCTACACTTTGTTGATTATCCCAATTTTCAATGAAATCATCTAACCAAGATTTTTGTTCATAAGTTAATTTATCTCTATCTTGTTCATCTGCACTAACATTAGGAACATTGTTATCAGAACACCATTTGACATATATATCAGTTAATTTATTTATCATTTTTTCCCCTTGTTTGTTTTTATATTTATAATACCTATATTAACCATATTGTCAATAGTATTATGCAAGTTCTAAAACCATATTATTTTCATAAGGTATTGCATTCTTATGATCGTTATTAGGTGTTAAAACGTACCAATTACCTTTCTTCTGAAATACTCCAAAAGCTGACAAATTGCTTTCATTAAAATAAGCATTTATTCTATCTTTTGTAGTTTTAGAAAACCAACCGCCATTATTAAGTTTAATAGTTTTATTAACTAAATTATGCTCAATAATTTTAGTTGAATGGTGAACCACATTGACAGTATCGCCATCAGTGTGAATAGTTGTTTTATATGCTTTCATTGTTTTTTCCTCCATTTTTGAAACATTAATGGATATCTAAAAAAGAAGTTGTTAAACTCCTCATCCCATTTAGCTTCATAAAGTTGTCTTGTTTCATAGTTTATTTTCATTGTTTACCCTTTGTTTGTTTTTATATTTATACTAATCATTTTAACCAAATTGTCAATATAATTAATATGCTTGTATTATTAACTTATCACTATTCGGTATTTTGATTACTGTCGTTTTATCTCTTAAATCGTCAATAGTTTCTATACCTTCATAGTCATCTTGTACTTCTTTTAGATTGTTGTATTCGTTATACTTACATCTAAAAGCTATTGGATCGTAATTAATTGGTATTCCACAATCATCCTCAAGATCGTTTAAATACTCAAATAATGCTTTACTTCCCTCGTATGAAAAATTACTTTTCATATCATCTTGAAACGTGTTTAAACTTACTTCTACTTTTATTTCCATTGTTTCCCCTATTTAAGTTATGGCTACCTCATTAGTATCTAGAAGCCACTCTAGATAGACTGGCGATTTACACCGCCAGTTTCGGTTTACAATTTTATATTGTATTTTTTAGCAAACTTTACTAAATCACTTTCTATAGACCAAGGACTTATTCCATCTTCTATAGCCATTTGAGATAACATCGAAGTATCACCCCAACTATTAGTCATATACCCAGTTTGATACTGAATACCTTTAAGTAACTCAGCTAAGTCTTTTTCAAAGGTAGTAGGTATAATTTTTCTTAAATTATAACCTTTAATATTAATCTGAGTTTTTTCACCGATGTCTAATCTTGCAACAGCGTTATCAAACAATTCAGTAACAGTGCCTTTGACACCTACATCTATTGTCCAACTATCAGATTTATATTGTTCTAATATTTCAACTTTATCGCCAATATTAAGAACTAAACCATTTCTGCTATATACTTTATTTGTCATTATTGATCCTTCCCTTGATTAATAAAGATTTGATTATTAATAGAATTAGCAATATTTAAAGAATTGTGACAATTGCTAATTGCTTGTAATTCTTCTAAAAAATTTCTAGAAAAATTAACTTCTTTACCCTTAACACAATCATCAATAAATAATTCAGTAACGTGTGTATTGTTTAACTGTTGTAATTTATTGATTATTTGCTTTTCAGTATAAACATAGTCTTGTCCATCTATTTCAACTGAGTATTTTCTCATTTTTTCCCTTTGTTGTTTTGTTGTCATAGCCATATTGGTAAACTAATAAATATAAACTACAAGTATACAAATGTTCAAAATGGGTCAAAGATATTAGTGTGATATAAATGCAACTGTGGTATTTATGCAACACTATGAGATATATTTATAATATTAAAGACGAGCAAGGAAACCAGGAAACATTAAAAGCCATGAGTTATAAAAAGCTATTGAAACAATTAAACAACAAATACAAAGAAGGTGAAGTGATACAAGTTAAATACAAGAATAAAAAAGATCATGACTTGTTGAAGTATATTAAGATTGAGAGGGTTGAATAGTTGCTATCCTAAAAGAGAAACGACATCTTCTTTCCTCGTGTATATAATCGGTCAGCATTACTTACCTATATATTAAAGTAATAACCAATATGATTTGGCGATAATTAAAGTTATCGAACATTACTATTAATAATGATTAATTATCGTTAGTAATATTGTGCAGATATATCTATATTTTAGAAATGATATATACCCCCATATCCCCTAATATCATCGCATTTTTTTTTATATATATACATGGGACTCGAGGACACCTTTACAGACACAGCTTTAGCCACCCCCACAGAATAACCCACACCTTTATTTGCCAAGCCTTTCTAGTTTAATTATTTTTTAATTACTATATGTTGTGTAATATGTGGGATTACATACAAGACGACTTAACATCTATAGTTTTAATTGATGAAAAAACAAATATTTTGACTATTAAGATATATGGATTACAAAATAAAAAGATTGCAGAACACTTTGCTCATTATGCAATGAGTTTATTAGACTTTGATTACAGCTCTCCTGAGTATATTATGTTAAGTACAAGAATACACTAGATATGGATATTAAGATACCTTACACCCCTAGAAAACACCAAGCCTTTTTACATAATAAAATATCCAAACATAGATGGTCGGTGCTAGTTTGCCATCGAAGGTTCGGCAAAACAGTATGTATGATTAATCACCTTATACGATCTGCCTTATTATCAAAACAAAAGAACCCAAGATATGCCTACATCTCGCCAACATTTAAACAAAGTAAATCAATTGCCTGGGATTACATGAAACAGTTTACTGCAAAGATACCATACACCAAGTTTAATGAAACAGAGCTAAGGGTAGATTTACCCAATGGTTCAAGAATAACTTTACTTGGGTCGGAAAACTCCGATGGGTTAAGGGGTATCTACCTAGATGGATGTGTGATTGATGAGTATGCAAATGTCAATGAAAAACTATTTCCTGAAATTATAAGACCAGCATTATCAGATAGAAAAGGTTACTGCGTATTTATAGGCACACCACAAGGATTGAATAATAACTTTTATGAATTGTATCAACACGCACAAGGAGCAGAGGATTGGTTTAATTATAAAGCTAAAGCAAGTGAAACTAAAATTGTAGATAAAGAAGAGTTGGTCAAGGCAAAAGAAGTTATGGGAGAAAAAAAGTATCTACAAGAGTTTGAGTGTGATTGGATAGCTAACATAGAAGGCTCGATCTATAACGATACCTTAGTTAAAATGGAAGATAAAAAACAATTAACAAGAGTACCCTACGATCCATCATTGCCTGTAAGTACCTCTTGGGATTTAGGAGTATCAGATCATAGTTCTATTATATTCTTTCAACAATTAGGTAGATCCATTAATATTATTGACTACCACGAAGAACGTGGACAAGGATTACCGCACTATATTCAATTAATTAAGGACAAGGAATATGTCTATAAAGATCATTTCGCGCCGCATGATATAGAAGTTACAGATTTTAGCAATGGAAAAACGAGAAGAGAGGTCGCCTATCAATTAGGTATTAGGTTTAAAGTTGTTCCTAAAATACCATTAGAAGATGGTATACACGCAACCACAATGACTTTACCTCGATGTTGGATTGATACAGACCATTGCAAAAAGTTAATAGATGCGTTAAGACATTACCATCGGAAGTATATAGATAAAAATCGAATGTTCCGAAGTAAGCCTGTACACGATTGGTCATCTCATGCGTGTGATGCTATGAGATACTTATGTGTTGGTTTACAAGAAATAAATACTAGACAAGCTGCACCACAAAGTGTAGCAGATAACGAATACAGGATTATATAATATGGGATCATTATTTTCACCAAAAATGCCAACGCTACCACCAGTTCAACCTTTGCCGACACCACCATCAACTGAAGTGTCTCAAGAAGAAAAAGATAGAATTGCAGCGGAACAAGCAGCGATAGAAAGAAAAAGAAAAGGTAGAAAATCAACTATCTTAACTGGACCTTTAGGTATTGAGGAAGAAGCTGAAACAGAAAAGAAAACTTTATTAGGATCATAATATGGGAGGAAGTCCAGTCAGAGCAATAGCAAGAATAGTCAAACCTACTCCTCCACCTGCTCCACCAACACCTGCACCTACTACAGCAGAAGTTTCTCAAGCAACAGCAACTAGCATGGATGGATATGATTCAAGAAAAACAAAAGCTAAAGGTAGATCAATGACAATTATGACAGGACCTAGCGGAGTAGAAGATCAAACATTAACATTGGGTAGAAGAAGTTTACTAGGAAAATAATGGCAAAAACAGATTTAACAAAAAAATTATTATCACGTTTCGATAGACTAGCAGGTCAAAGACAAAACTGGGAAACGCATTGGCAAGAAGTAGCGGATTACATGATGCCAAGAAAATCAGACGTTACGAAAAAAAGAAGTCGTGGCGATAAAAGAATGGAACTTATCTTTGATAGTTCTCCTTTACAATCTTTAGAATTATTAGCAGCATCATTACATGGTATGTTAACTAACCCATCTACACCTTGGTTTGCATTAAGATTTAAAAATTTAGAAATTGATAACGAAGATGAAGCTAAACTTTGGTTAGAGTCTGCAACTGATGCAATGTACACAGCGTTTAACAGATCAAACTTTCAACAAGAAATATTTGAATTGTACCACGACCTGATTACCTTTGGTACAGCAGCAATGTTTATTGAGGAAGATGATGAAGATTTTATAAAATTTTCTACAAGACATATTGATGAAGTTTATATTGCGGAAAATGATAAAGGTAGAATAGATACTATCTATAGAAAATTTAAACTATCAGCACGAGCTATTGTACAAAAGTTTGGTGCTTCTGTATCACAAGATATTTTAGTTATGGAAAAGAAAGACCCATACAAAGAAATAGAAATTGTACACGCAGTTTATCCAAGAGCAGATTTTAATCCTAAAAAACAAGATAAGAAAAATATGCCATTTGAATCGGTATACATGGAATATAAAAATGGAAATGAATTATCCGTATCAGGTTATAAAGAGTTTCCGTTTGTTGTACCTAGATACCTAAAGGCTTCACATGAAATTTATGGAAGATCACCTGCAATGACAGCATTGCCAGATGTTAAGATGCTAAATGAAATGGCAAAGACAACAATCAAAGCTGCACAGAAACAAGTAGACCCACCTTTACTTGTACCTGATGATGGTTTCTTATTACCTGTTAGAACTGTACCAGGCGGTTTAAATTTTTACAGATCAGGTACGAGAGATAGAATTGAACCATTAAATATTGGTGCAAACAATCCTTTAGGATTAAACATGGAGCAGCAAAGAAGAGAAAGTATTAGAGCTGTGTTTTATGTAAATCAACTTATGATGCAACAAGGACCACAAATGACAGCAACAGAAGTTATCCAAAGAAACGAAGAGAAGATGAGATTACTTGGACCAGTATTAGGTAGATTACAATCTGAATTATTAAAACCTTTAATTGATAT
>VTLG01014202.1_pt1 | contig 15771 bp, 26 predicted proteins | sample 4694571 | NCBI WGS metagenome assembly VTLG01 (sample SAMN12604809, study PRJNA352737) | marine metagenome | biome: ENVO:00000447; feature: ENVO:00000209|ENVO:00000569|ENVO:01000036; material: ENVO:00002151; isolation source: viral sequences binned using virsorter ...
AAACCATGTAAATGTAAGTAAAAAGAAAATGAGTAAAGCACCACAAGCAACACTAGAAACCCTGCATTCTCAAGTTGCACAAGAGTTACTCCACAGGATAACAAGTGGAGAAGCATCTAGTGCAGACATGAGTAATGCAATTAAGTTTCTAAAAGATAATGGAATAGAGGGTTTAGCAGTTCAAGATAGTCCTTTGGGAGACTTAGTTAATGTTTTACCATTTCCTAAGAAAGATGAACTCAGGAAAGCATCCTCAGAGACAATGAATTGATACAATAGGTATCATTGGTATACCCAAGACCTTTCCTTTCAATACAGAGAGATCTGAGCATTATTTAAGGTAATTTAATGTACACACAACAGTCAGAACTGATAAAAGACTTCAGAAACTTCCTTTTTGTGGTCTGGGAACACTTAAGCCTACCAGAGCCGACACCTGTTCAATATGATATTGCCCAGTACCTACAAGATGAGGATGAGAAGAGGATTGTAATAGAGGCATTTCGTGGTGTAGGCAAAAGTTATATCACAAGTGCCTACGCATGTCACCAGCTTCTACTAAATCCAGAGATAAAGATACTGGTTATCTCAGCTTCTAAGATACGTGCAGACGACTTTAGTACGTTTACTATGAGGTTGATCACTGAGATGCCTCTGTTACAACACTTGATTCCAAAGGGATCACAGAGGCAGTCCAAGATTTCTTTTGATGTTGGCCCTGCTAAAGCCTCACACAGTCCTTCTGTTAAGTCAGCAGGTATCACAGGTCAACTGGCTGGTAGTCGTGCGGATATAATCATTGCTGATGATGTGGAGATTCCTAATAACTCCATGACTCAGACTATGCGAGACAAGATAAGTGAAGCAGTAAAGGAGTTTGATGCAATTCTTAAACCTGATGGAAGAGTTATTTACTTGGGGACACCCCAAACGGAGATGAGTCTCTACGAAACGCTGCCTGAACGTGGGTACAAACCCTTGATCTGGCCTTCTAGGATACCCAAGAACCCTGATAAGTACGTAGGTAGACTTGGCCCGATTGTTATGCAGAGGATTGAAGAAGGTGGGAAAGAAGGAGAGCCGCTTGATCCACTTAGGTTTGATGATATGGATTTAACCGAGAGGGAACTTAGCTATGGTAGGTCAGGCTTTGCTCTTCAGTTTATGTTGGACACAGCTTTGTCTGATGCAGATAGATACCCATTAAAACTTGAGGATCTCATCGTGATGGACATTGATAATGACAAAGCTCCAGAGAAATTAGTGTGGGGGAGATCTAGAGATAAGATAATTGATATTCCAAACGTAGGACTTCCCGGTGACTACTATTATCCTCCTATGCAGATAATAGGTGACTACATAAGTTACACCGGATCAGTACTTGCTATTGATCCTAGTGGTCGTGGTAAAGATGAAACTGCTTATGCAGTAGTTAAAATGCTTAATGGGATATTATATGTCATAGACTTTGGTGGAATAACCGGAGGATACTCAGATCAGACACTCCAAGCCCTAAGTGTGATAGCTAGGAAGTATAAAGTAAACTATATTCTAGTTGAGTCAAACTTTGGTGATGGTATGTTCACTGAGCTACTTAAACCTGTGTTGACTAAAGTATATCCCTGCACAATAGAAGAGGTTAGACACAGTATCCAGAAAGAAAAGAGAATAATAGACACACTAGAGCCAGTAATGAACCAACATAGGCTTGTTATTGACCAGAAAGCTCTAGAGAAAGACTATTCTTCTGTACAACACTATCCTCCTGAAGCTCAGAGCAGGTATATGCTTGCTCACCAGATGACTAGGATTACAAAAGACAAAGGTGCTCTTGTTCATGACGATAGACTGGATGTCTTGAGCATGGCTGTGGCATATTGGGTAGAACAAATGGCTGCTGATGTAGATGTTAGTATAAAAGATAGGAAAGATAGGTTATTAGATGAAGAACTAGAGAAATTCTTGGAAAACGCTATTCATCCTCTAGGAAACATGAGAGAACCTAAGTATCACAACTGGATACATTAATATATGGACATTATCGGTAGATACTTGGTACACATGTGTTAATAACTGGTGTATGTTTGTTTGTGTGTGTTACATATGCTTCCACATGTGTACCATGTCTATACATATGGATAATTTGGGGAAAAAATGCGAGAGCCTGTAACGATATGGCTGTAACAAAAGTCCCCCATGCGAACCTTTTTTATTGCCGTGTGGAAATATTTGTTTTTAGCCTGTACACATTAATTTTATTAGTACACACTAAGAACCTTTGTTTCCACTTGTTAACATTGTTAGCACGTACACACTAAGAACATTTGTTTCCACTTGTTTACTTTTGTTCTTAGTGCTTGCATATCTATTTTTTTTGTGTACACTAATTAAACAAGGGTTGACAAATCAATTCAATTATATTATAATGTATACATATTAATTAAGTTAACCATATTAAACAGGGGTTGACATTATTAATTAGCTATGTTATAATGTATACATATTAAATAAAACAGATTGAAACGTACTTGATTGTACTATTATTTAATAGGGGTTGACAAAACATTTCAACCATGTTATAATGTAAACACATTAATTAAAGATTCCCTAAACTTTAGTTTATACTCTAATAATTAATGTAAAAACAAAGGGGTTGACAAAACATTTCAACCATGTTATAATGTAAACACATTAATTAAAATACAGATAAAGGAAACGTAACAATAGATTGAAACGTACTTGATTGTACTAGTTATTAAGTACTTTATAAAATTAATGTAAACACATTTGACAATCTTTAAAAAGTATGTTATAATGGAATACGAGCAAATAGAGTGCGGACTCTCTATAAATCCGATAGAATTGGTAGATCATAGTGAGTTTCACGACTTGCTAGATTGTAACAATGATTATATTGACAATTCAGACTGTGAGGAAACTGTTTTTGGTTTGAATTGGTAACATTTAGATCTTGGATAATATGAAAACTTATGTACTAGATGGTGTAAGGTACAAGGTACTACCACCATTAAAAAGCACAGGTACGCCAAAAATGAGCCGTGTCTGGTCAAGAAAGATTAATGTGGCTAGTCCTAAAACTTTGATTAGCTATTCAAGTAGAATGCGAATTGAACGCAAAGCAGGTGGAAATATTCCATCAATAAATGCAATATAACCGACTACTTGACATTTGTTTCAAAGTATGTAATAATAAGACACAATAAATTAAGCGAGGCTGTTTGTTGTGGCTATATCTCAAAGCCTCGTAAACTCTAGCTAATAAAATAGTTATGCAGTACGTCAAAAGTATAACTGCATTGCATGGTCAAGATGTTACGGCACTTGATTTGCATGGCGGTCAATGGATTCGCACAGGTAACAACGGAAATGTTGAAGCTAAAGGTGTGTATATCGGCAAAATTAAAGCAACTGATGAACACATTTTCGTGTGGGATACTGGTCAAGCAAGACCATCATTTCGTAATGAAATGCAACTCGCTGCAAAATTTGTCAAGGCAAGTAATGCAGTAAAAGCGTCAATACTCAGGAAGTTATTTGGGTAATATGATTAAACTAGTTAACTAGAGTACCTTGCAATATCGTGAGGTACTCCAACTGAAAAAGTAACATGGAACTACAGATACAAGAACGCATGGAATATGGAATGCGTAGAACCTATCCTATGAACAAACTAGGACAAGACTATGCCGAACGATTAGGTAAAAAAACATTATCACATGGAGATCTAGGATTTATCTCTACACTTGGAGTTAAGATTACTCATGTTCCATTTGAAACACAATGGACTAACTAATATAACTGGAAAGGCACTTATGTATAATAAGCATAATCCGATGGTACGTGATTATGCCTTCAAATCACCTGCTAATATGGAACGTGTGTTAGCTTTCGTTAGCAGTTCAATACGTGAGAGAACTGATAGACTACCGAAGTACATGACTGAGTATAGGAAGTCAGGTGTTAAGTCTAGCTGGATTTGGGGGAACAAACACAATACCATTGCTTACATTAAAAAGCATCGTAAAATGTTGTACACTAACATGGTACGAATTATTAAAGCCAAGAAAAAGGACATGGCATTAGATTTGATCATGCTATTCTTGGAGATACCCGGATTTGGTCTACCAAAAGCAGGATTTTGTGTTCAGTTGGTAGCAGGTAAAGCAGGATGTTTAGATGTTCATAACATCAGAAAATACTTACCTGATGAAGATGCTAGAAAAGGTACTCCATCATGGCTACAGACTAGTGGGAACTCAATAGATACCAAGAGGAAAAAAGCTATAGTCTATCTAGATTTATGTCAGAAGATCGGTGGTGCTAGATTCCTCTGGAACGAGTGGTGCAATCATATAGCATCTGAGCCGTGGGCTAAGTATGCCTTCCCAACTGGTAATGATGTTTCAGAAGTACACACTTGTATATGGAAGTAAAAGGCAATATGAATGAACGTAAATTAGGTAAAACCTTTACTAGTGCATGGCGTAGACCACAAAACAGATGGGAACGTAGGTTAGCAAGTAAAGGAGTAAGAAAACTAGCTAAAATTAACATTAAAAAGGGGAAGTATGAATAAAAATGGAATGCAACTAAGTTATTATAGCGTGTCAAAAGATGAACACGTAAATATTGAGGAAATGGCTCATGAACACTTAGTTAATGTAATGTACAAACTACTAAAGGATAAGGATTATCGGGCTAACTTTATGCTGACATTAGCAGATGGTACAACTGATAACGCTGAACTAAATTTAACTTCCTTTAGACTAGAACAGAGTAGGTAAATATGTCTATGTTTTATTGTAGTGGGTGTGACCATCTGGTAGACTCTGATGCTACACTATTTATAGTAGAGGAGACTAAAAGTGGTCTTGATGAGTGGATATGTGAGCATTGTCTGGAACGTGATAATCCAGATCATGCTGAACGACTACTAATGGAGTTTCATGGGTACTAGCAGATGGTTTATTATGTTACCAGATATATTTCACTTCTTCACAATATTTGGACTAGGTGTAATGACAGGTATATTCATGTGTCTTATGCTGATCTTACTATATTGTTGGGGTGGTGGTCAAATACTAATTAAGATGGTTAGAACTGATCCAGAGAAGATTGAGGATCAATTTTAATGGGTAGGTATGCAAACTGGATAAGCAACCTGACTGTAAATCAGGCGTGTGCACACATTTGTTGGTTCGACTCCAACCCTGCCCACCAAAAGGAGGTACAATGTTTAAATTTATGTTAATACTATTTATACTTTATTCTTATATTTCATTCTATCAAGAGTGGAACACATTTATACTTGCATATATAGGGTAAATATGATATGCTCATACTGTTATAAGTCAGGAACAACACCAAAACATGACGTTAGTCACTGGTGGAACGACTCTGAAGGCTCAGTTCATGTGTGTTCAGATGATTGTAAAGACAAGTTAAAAGGGTTACTAAAAGATGGTAAATGGATGACTCACAAACCAGAGAGAATCTTTGGCAGGAATGATCCTGACTATGTGAGTCCTAACTTTGGAGCAGTAACATGAGTAACAAGATTAAACTAGATTGGTACAAACATAAACAGTTTCTAGGTGAAATACTATCAGACTTGGAATACTGGAAGTTTGAGTATGAGGTCAGGCTAGAAAATGGCACTCTAATAATAGAGATATATGGAGCAGGAAAATGATTGAATACTTAATATGGAAATATCTCATGCACATTATATTTGTATGGGTAACAATAGCTCATTGGGGTGAGCCTCATGGGTTTGATTGGGTAACTTATTAATAGTATAAAAAGGAAATGAATATATTTTATTTAGATAAGGATACAAGAATGTGTGCAAAATATCATTGCGATAAGCACACAGTCAAGATGATTCTAGAAACAGCACAGTTACTCTGTACCGCCCATCGTGAGCTTGATGGTGCAGTACATAGTGATTTATACAAGTCTACCCATAAAAATCATCCAAGTGCTATTTGGGCTAGACAAACTAGACCACATTATAAGTGGCTTTATGACTTATTTTGTGATTTATGCGAAGAGTATACAAAACGATACTCAAAAGTACACAAAACACAAAGATTGATTAAACATTTAATAAATTATCCTAAATATCTTAGTGCTAAAGAAGATTATTGGATAGATCCACCTCAATGTATGCCTGACCAGTACAAGTGTGACGATACAGTACAAGCGTATCGCAATTACTACAATGGTGATAAAGCATACATGGCAGTATGGAAAAATACACCAACACCAACATGGTTTAAGGAGACAAATGGAAGATACTAAGACACAGTACCACGTATTTTATGGTGATGATGAGGATTATGGTTATCCTTATGCACATAAGTATGATGAACCTGACTCAGATAGAGGAGCAAGTGATGAAGGATGGGATGACTATGGATTTCAAAGTTATAACAAGACTAAGATATAAGACATCTGATGGATATACAGGTGCAATAGTAGAAGTTAAATCTAAACCAAAGGAGACACATGGAAAAAAACCTAATGGCAAAGACAAGACCAGTAGAAAATCCATATGAAGTATGGATGTGGGACTCACCAGATGGCGTATGGGAGTGGAGAGTCCTGAAGAAGTGGCAAAAGCCATCAAGAGAAGTAGAGAATCCCTATGCTAGATGGTTTTGTGCAGTCATGAGTCCACATACCTATGGATCATGGGAATATGGGGATACTTATGTCAGAGATGTTACACAAATGGCAACCAAAATATACAGAGAAGAGTAGCACATAATTTAAAATGTGGACATTTACGTAGTAAAAAGAAATAAAGATTAAACGAAAGGATACTTATGTCATTATCACTACAACCAGAGGGAAGAAGAAAACCTTCTAATAATAAAACAAAAGGTATCCTAAATAGGGGTACACAAGTACACCAAAGTAAGAAGAAATATTCTAGACTTAAAGTAGGTAAACAATTTAATTGTGAGGAATACATGACAGGAGGACATTTTGGACACTTCCAGAGTACACTTAAGAAACAAGTGGAATCTTTAAGAGAAGAAATTAGACTTAATAAACCTGAGTTTTCAGAACACACACTTGAACTACTTAAGTATACCCAATTTATAATGGAGAAAACATCTAATCTTATGGATGAAGCCGATTGGCTATTCTCTGGTAACATCGAAGAACAGTCTTTTAAAGAAGGAGTACAAAAGTATAGGAAGGAAATACTAACATTTGAAGGTTAAACTTAACAGGGGAGGATAATGCAGGGTGTATCATACAAAGAATTAAAGGAAAAACATGGATTGTCAAACAAAAGGATACAAAAGCTAGACAGAGATGCTCAAAAAGTATTAGGAAATGCTCTTATGATGATAGATGGGTGTCTTAGATCAGATGAGGAGTGTGATTCTAAAGTGGGTACGTGTCTAGTTTATGTAGCAATGGCAATGGAAATGCTTGAAGGTAATTTTCTTGAAGCAGTATCAGAAACCATACCAAAGGAGGAATTAAATTGAATCTAGCTAATGAGCAAGAGAAAATTGAAAAGGAAATGAACTCTTTGGGCATTGATAGATACTACAAGAATATCAAGAATGCTAAAAGGGGATCAGGTGAGTCTACTACTCTCTATGGAATAACTCTAATGAAAGAGGCTCTAGACTCAGTTACCAATGGGATCAGGGATTTCTTAGCTGAAGCCCTGTCAGGTGGAGTAGGAAAGTACCAAAACTCTGCTCTGACACTTGGTCTCATGGATTCTGAGGTTTGTGCATACCTGACTTTAAAGTATGCTATTGATGGAGTCTCACAGAGAAGTCCGTTTACTCGTGTAGCTATGAAGTTAGCAGGAGCAGTAGAGGATCAGTTCAAGTTTGATCTATGGAATAAAGGAGAAGAGTCTAGAAAGATATTTAAGAGGATAAAGAAGAAAGTAACCTCACGTACCAGTAATAGACTGTACAGGAGGTACAATATTATCAGAACTATGAGTAAAATAGAGATGGTAGACCATCCTGTATGGACAAAACAGGAAAAACTACATCTAGGCAGTAAACTTATAGATCTTTTGATTCAAACTACTGGATTAATGGAAGTAAAAACTGTTCAGTATGGTAGGAGTAGGAGAGTCATTTATATACAGGCTAATAAAGCCACGTTATATTGGATTGAGAATGTAAATGAGGAAGGTGAAGGATTACACCCATATTTTTATCCATGTGTAATACCACCAAGAGACTGGAGTTCACCTTTCAATGGTGGTTATCATACTGAAATGATTGATGGAATCTCTTTAATTAAAACTAGGAATAGAAAGTACCTACAAGAGATGGGACATCATCATATGCCACTAGAGTATGGTGCTATAAATGCACTCCAACGTACTAAATGGGCAGTTAATAATAAGATACTAGATACAATCCAACAATGTTGGGCTACTGGTGAATCATGGGCAAGCCTACCACCACGAGAAGATTACAAGATTTTACCTTCTCCAGTACAAGGTACTAAAAAAGATATGTCAGAGGAAGAATTAGACATGTTTATAAGGTGGAAGAAGAAGGCTACTCAAGTACACGATATGAATGCTAAGATGACGAGCAAGCGTATCCAGTTAGTACGAACTATAGCAATGGCTAAGAAGTTTCGTCAGTACAAAGCTATATATTTTGTATACCAATGTGACTTTAGAGGTCGAAAGTACACAGTTAATTCCTTTCTCACACCTCAAGGGCCAGATTATGCTAAGTCTCTACTTCAGTTTTCAGAGGGATTACCTATTGATAATGAAGAACAAAGGGACTATTTTGCTGTACATGGTGCTAACTCATTTGGATATGACAAGGTATCATTTAAGGATAGAGTAGATTGGGTCTTGGAAAATACTGATAACATTGAACAATCTGCTAAATCACCACTTGATTTTCGTTGGTGGACTAAAGCAGATGAGCCGTGGACTTTCTTAGCATGGTGTTTTGAGTGGAGAAACTTTTCTAAAGAAGGGTATGGGTTTGTCTCCAGACTACCGATTTGTCTAGATGGGTCTAACAATGGTCTCCAACATTTCTCTGCTATGCTTAGAGATACCATAGGTGGAAAAGCTACTAACTTAACTCCAGAAGATGTACCACAAGATATTTACCAGATGGTTGCAGATGTAGTACAAACTAAAGTTAAAGATGATGCAAAATCTGGTGTACCATACTCTAAAGAGTGGTTAACCTTTGGTATAGATCGTAAGATTACCAAGAGACCAGTAATGGTAGTACCTTATGGTGGCACACGTTTTAGTTGTAGAGAGTATGTAGAAGATGCAATGAACGACAGAATACTAAGTAATAAAGGAAACCCATTCGGAGATCATATCTATGAAGGATCTCTATATTTAGCAAAGCACGTTTGGGATTCGATTAGTGAAGTGGTGGTCAAGTCTCGTGAAGCTATGGCGTGGCTTCAAGAGATAGGTAGAAAGATGGCAGACAAGAATCTACCTATTACATGGGAGACACCTTCTGGATTCGTGGTTCAACAAGTGTATTCCAGCATGAAATCCAGAAGGATCACCACACACATAGATAATGTACTAATTAAACCTACGATACTAGAGGAGACACCTAAAATAGATCGTAGGAGGACAATAAATGGAGTCTCACCTAACTTTGTACATAGCATGGATGCTACTGCCTTGACATTGACGATAAATGAGTGTATACTAGATGGTATTAAAAACTTTTCTGTAGTACACGACTCGTTTGGTGTCCATGCACATCATGTACCTAGACTAGCTGATTCTATTAGAAAATCTTTTGTAGAGATGTATTCTAATACTGATGTACTAGAACATTTCTACGATAATGTGGTGGATGTGATTCCAGATTTGGAAGATCCTCCATCCAAAGGAGAACTAGATATTTTAGGAGTTCTTGCTTCTAAATACTTCTTCTCTTAAAATGTGGACATTCTTGTAATGACCATAACTATTAACACACACAAAGGAGTAATATGGCAGGAAAGTACCTAGTAACACCAGTTGGTGAATTTGAGTATCCTCATATACTAGTTGCTGACACAATGCATAAAGCTGAAGGATTGTACCACGTTAAACTTAACCTTAAAGACAAAGAAGCAGACACTCTCCAAGAGTTAGTTGACAATGCTCATAACACTTGGAAAGATAAGTGTCTTGTTGAAAATCCAAAAGGTAAGTGGACTGAGTGGAAGCCGTATAAGAAACTTACTGATGACTCAGGTATGGAAACAGGAACACAGTTCCATTTCAAGTTGAAAGCATCAGGAGTTAATTCTAAGAACGGACAAACCTTCACTCAGAGACCTGTAGTAGTAGGGCCGGATAAGTCTCCGTTACCTAACACTTTGAAGGTTGCTAATGGTTCAGTTGGTAAGGTAGCTTACGAATTAGGGCCATATATGCATGGTCAAACTCTAGGCATACAACTTCGGCTACGTATGGTACAAGTACTCAAGGTAATCGAGTATGTTCCACAGGGTAGTGTCGATGATGTGTTTGCAGTAGAGAAAGACTATGATCCAATAGCAGAAGAAACTAGCGTTTTCACAGATGAAGGAGACGCTTTTGCTACTAATGAGGAAAAGTCTGGTGACTTTTAGATCTGGTCTTGAGCAACGGATAGCGGACAACTTAGCAAAACATAAATGTAAATTTAAGTATGAGCCAATGTCCGTTGCTTTTATTATACCATATAAATACACCCCAGATTTTGTACTAGACAATGGAATTATAATTGAAGCAAAAGGTTTTTTCAGAAGGGAACACCAGAGGAAACACAGAGAAATCAAAAAACAACATCCAGAGTTAGATATAAGGTTTGTATTCTCTAATGCGAATCAACGTGTTCAAGGTTCTAAGTTAACATGTGCTAAGTGGTGTGAAAAATATGATTTTAAATATGCAGAAGAAGTTATTCCAAAAGAATGGATGAAAAATGTCAAGAAGAAAAAAAACTGATTATATAATTATTCACTCAACTAACACAAAACCTAACGAAGAACTAAGTGCTATAGATATTGATGAAAAACACAGGAAAAAAGGACTACTTAAGATAGGTTATCATTTCGTAATCAAACGAGATGGTTCTATACAATTAGGTAGACCACTCTGTGAGGTAGGAGCACATTTACAACAGTATGATAATCGTTCTGTTGGAATATGTTTAGTAGGCGGTCTTAATACTAGAGGATTACATGCTCCTGACTATACTGCCCAACAGCAAGATGCACTATTTGTACTCATCAAAACTTTAAAACTAACGTACAAGGATGCCAATGTTGTTGGGCATTCCACTCTAGATGGAGTCGAATGTCCGTCATTTATTGTTGAAGAATGGTGGAATAAAAATAAACAAGTTAATTTTGAAATCAGGGGATTATATGAAAAAAGACGAAGATGAATTACAAGAGTTCTACAAGTTACAGTTCAAGTCTATTAATGGAGTGTCCGAACATAGTTCGTTTGTAGAGAACTCGTTTGAGACTTCTTTTGAAGGTGAAGGACTCCAAGCTGTACTAGATAACATGTTTGACTTTCTTAAGAAAGCAGGATACACTTATATAGGTGGTATGGAAGTTACTAGTAAAGATGGACATAAGAAATGGTTAACAAATGGAATCAAAACATGAAGATAGTGAATTCATCCAACATGAACCATGTCCTAAGTGTGGATCTAGAGATAATCTAGCAAGATATGATGATGGACACGCATATTGTTTTGGATGTGAGTATAGAGAATCTGGAGTAGAACAGAAAGTAGTAATTAATAAAGGGGATAATAATATGAGTTTTGTTGATGGTGAGATAACTAATCTTAATGCTAGAGGGATCACTGAAGAAACTTGTAGAAAGTGGGATTACAGAGTAGGCTACATTGGAGAACAACCTATTCAAATTGCTAACTACAAAGATTCTAGCGGTAATCGAGTAGCACAAAAGATCAGGTTTAGGAATAAAGATTTCCACGTTAGAGGAGATATTAAAGAAGCTGGACTATATGGATTACACCTTTGGTCTGGTAAAGGTAAGAAAGCAGTTGTATGCGAAGGTGAGATTGATGCTCTCTCTATTTCTCAGGCTCAAGGTAACAGATGGCCTGTATACTCAGTACCAAATGGTTCAGCAGGAGCTTCTAAAGCTATTCGTAAGAGTATAGAACTACTTAATGGGTATGAAGAGGTTATATTTTGCTTTGATAGTGATGATCCCGGTGTAAAAGCGGCTAAAGAGTGTGCTCAAGTATTACCTCCGGGTAAAGCTAAGATAGCTAAGTTACCTATGAAGGATGCAAATGAAATGCTCAAGAATGGGAGAGTTAAAGACTTAGTAGACTGTATCTGGCAAGCACAAGTGTATAGACCAGACGGAATTGTAAATGGTTCAGATTTGTGGGATATAGTTAGTGCTGAAGATTCTATGGCTTCTTGTGATTATCCCTATGAAGGTATAAATAAAAAGACTCTTGGAATGAGAAAAGGGGAGATTGTAACTGTTACTGCCGGAGCAGGTATAGGTAAATCACAAGTATGTAGAGAGTTAGCAAACCATATCCTTAACCAAGAGGAAACTTTAGGTTACATAGCATTAGAAGAGTCTAACAAAAGGACAGGTCTTGGTTTTATGGGTCTCTACTTAAATAAACCACTTCATTTAGGTAATATTGAAGTAACAGACGAAGATTTCAAAGATGCATTTGACCATACTCTTAATACTGGTAGGATATATTTATATGACCATTGGGGTTCACTTGAAAGTGATAATCTTCTTAACAAGATTCGTTATATGGTTACAGCCTGTGGATGTAGCTTCATTATTCTGGATCATATATCTATTGTGGTATCAGGTATAGAAGAAGGAGATGAAAGAAGGACAATAGATAACCTGATGACAAAGCTCCGAGGTTTAGTTGAAGAAGTAAATTGTGGGTTAATACTAGTGTCCCATCTTAAAAGACCACAAGGTAACAAAGGCCATGAAGATGGAGCACAAACTAGCATGGCACAGCTTAGAGGTTCGGCTTCAATAGGTCAACTCTCAGATATAGTAATAGGATGTGAGAGAAATCAACAAGGCGATAATCCAGACCAAACTACTGTGAGAGTACTTAAGAATAGGTGGACTGGTGAAACTGGTATAGCATGTTATTTAGATTACGACCATAAAACAGGAAGATTAACAGAAGCAGAGTATGATGATATTCCATTTGAAGATGAAACTGAAAAAGAGTGGACAGGAGAAAGTACAAGTTTTTAATTAAGGGGGAAAATGAGTAGTTGTATATTTGACATAGAAACAGACGGATTGTACGAAGATTGTACTCGTATTCATTGTATAGTTTTGTATGATATAGAAAAAGATAAGATGATTTCTTTCTACGGAGAAGAAGCTGTAGACGGACTATTTTTCCTAAAAAATTTTTCAAGGATTATAGGACACAACATTATATCTTTTGACCTTCCTGTTCTAAAAAAGATTTTCAAATTCAAACCAGATCCTAAACAAGAAATTGTAGACACATTAGTTTTGTCTAAGTTAGTTTATCCAGACAGAGCAGTTAGAGATGCTAAAAATAAATCTATTGATCGTGATCAGTATGGTAGGCACTCTCTTAAATCATGGGGTCAAAGACTTGGGTTTACGAAAGGAAGCTACGAAGATTTTACTGAGTTCTGTCAAGATATGTTAGAGTATTGTGAGAGAGATGTAGAACTTAACTATAAATTATACCAAAAATTATTAGAAGCTAACTTTTCAGATGAGTCTGTACAATTAGAACATGATATACATAGTATTTGTTTGAAACAGACAGAAAATGGGTTTCCATTTGATACTAGAAAAGCTGTTAAACTTTATAGTGTACTAGCTGATAAAAGAAATATACTTCAAACACAATTAAAAGAAGCCTTTGGTAATTGGGTAGAAAAGGAAACTTTTATCCCAAAGGTAAATAATAAGAGCAGAGGGTATGTAAAGGGAGTACCATTTATAAAGGAAAAGGTTATAGAGTTTAACCCTAACTCTCGTAAACACATTGCAAAGAGATTACATGATATTCATGGGTGGACACCTACAAAGTTTACACCTACTGAAGAACCGAAGATTGATGAAACAGTACTATCTGAATTACCTTATCCAGAAGCACAGTTAATGGCAGAGGCATTCAGAGTTAATAAATTAATAGGACAGTTATCAGAGGGGAAACATGCATGGTTATATCACGAGAAAGATGGGAAGATTCATGGGTCAGTCAATACAATGGGTTCAATATCAAGTAGGTGTTCTCATTCACACCCTAACCTCGGACAAGTACCAAGTGTCAAAGGTTTCTTCGGAAGAGAATGTAGAGAGTTATTCTATGCACCAGAAGGCTATAGTCTACTTGGATGTGACGTTAGTTCTCTTGAAATTAGGGTTGTATCTCATTATCTTGCATCCTTTGATGGCGGTAGTTATGCTGAAACAGTTGTCAATGGTGATATACATGAAGCTAATAGGAAAGCTACCAACCTACCTAGTAGAGATCAAGCAAAGACTTTTATCTACGGACTACTTTACGGGGCAGGGGATGCTAAACTTGGGCAGATTGTTGGTAAGAATGCAGGAGAAGGTAAGAGACTTAAGAATTTATTTTTTAAGAAAGTTCCGGCATTTAAAGAACTAAGGAAGAAAGTATTTGATAGAGCAGAAAGCGGATTTCTGTTTGGATTAGACGGAAGAAAAGTTCCAGTAAGATCTACTCACTCTTCTCTTAATACTCTTTGCCAATCAGCAGGAGCTATTATATGTAAGAAATGGGTAGTAAAATTTCACCAACTCATGAAAGATAAAGGATTTGTAGAAGGTGAGGACTACAGACAAGTTGCTTTTATACATGACGAAATACAAGTACTTGTTAAAAAAGGTATTGAAGATGAGGTAGGAAAGATTGCTGTTGAATCTATATCAATGGCAGGAAACCTACTTAACTTAAAAGTACCACTAACAGGCGAGTATAACTTTGGCTCTAATTGGGCTGAGACACATTAATTAGGGGGAGTATGCAATTACTTATAGATGGAGACATCTTAATATATAGAAATTGTTTAGCTAGTGAAAAAGAAGTAGATTGGGGTGATGATATTTGGACACTTCATTGTGACTTTAAAGATGTTAAAAAATTATTAGATAGAGATCTACAAAAGTTAATGGATGATGCTAATGCAGACTCAATTATGGTTTGCTTAAGTTCCCATACAAACTTTAGAAAAGATATTAATAAGACATATAAATCTAAACGAAAGGGTACTAGAAAACCTGTGTGCTATGTTCCTGCACGAGAGTACATCAGAGATAACTATGAATCAATGATGTCAGAATGGTTAGAAGCTGATGACATGTTAGGTATCATGTGTACTCAGTTTCCAGACAAAACTTGTATTGTTTCTACTGATAAAGATCTCCTTACTATACCCGGTAAGCATTGGGATTTCCAAACGGAACAAATGTATGAACTGAGTGAGGATCTAGCAGAGAGAAACTTTATGATACAAGCGTTGACTGGTGATTCAGTTGACGGGTACTCAGGTTGTACAGGAATTGGTAAGGTGTCTGCCGCTAAAATAATGGATGATGCAGATGCAAAAAAGAAAAACAGATGGGAAGTTGTTTTAAATACATATATAGAAAGAGGGTATACTGAAGAAGATGCTATCACACAAGCAAGGATGGCATTCATACTACAAAAAGAGTAC
>VTLG01016870.1_pt1 | contig 15770 bp, 13 predicted proteins | sample 4694571 | NCBI WGS metagenome assembly VTLG01 (sample SAMN12604809, study PRJNA352737) | marine metagenome | biome: ENVO:00000447; feature: ENVO:00000209|ENVO:00000569|ENVO:01000036; material: ENVO:00002151; isolation source: viral sequences binned using virsorter ...
GCTTGGTCTGCAAAAATATTTATTCACAATCCTTCTGTAACTACTTACCACACGCTTGTAACCTATGACGTAACTATGCAAGGAACTGCTCAACAAGCTATTAGGCAGATGGGTGCTGGAGTTCGATATGCAGCCGAAGCAGTTACAGCAGTACAGTTCTATATGCAAAGCGGAAATATAGACAGTGGTAAATTTTCGTTATTTAAAATTAAACACGCCTAGTTAGGAGAAGAAAATGGCAACTACAAAAGTAGATAAAGATTTAATTGATGGCGATTATGGCGCAAAAACATTAATCTCTAGTACTGCTATTTCAAATGCTGCTAATTATAGTTTTACTGGATTCGACTCATCTAAGTATGACAGTTATGAGTTTGTATTTCATTCGGTAAAACCAGCCACTAATAATGTATATTTACATGCTAGATTTTCTACTGATGGTGGATCAAGCTACGACAGTGGAGCCAGTGATTATTCGTGGTTTTTAATAAATAACAATGCAGATGGAGCAACTGGCGACCACGATACTGCGGATACGGAAATCGCATTAAATGGGGATTTAAACTCAGTTAAAGCATACATAGGAAACGACACGGCTGATGCTGGCGTACATGGTAGATTTGAATTATTTTTTCCTCATGTAACAACAACTAGAACTGTAGCAGGGTGGACAATATTCGGAGACGCTGGTGGTTCCAGTTATTCTAACATACTTACTGGATCTGGCATGAGATTAACCGCTCAAGATACTGACGGATTACAATTTTTGTTCAGTAGCGGAAATATCACCAGTGGAACTATAAAAGCATATGGTACTAAAAAATAGGAGAACAAAGTGGCAAATTACAAAAAGATAGTCGATGGAGTTGAAGTAACCCTTACTGATGACGAACAAAAAGCACGAGAAGCAGAAGAGAAGGCTTGGGCTGACGCTGCTCCAACAAGAGCATTTAAAGCATTAAGAAGAGAGCGAAATGAAAAGTTAACTGAGACTGATTTCTATGCTTTAAGTGATGTAACTCTTTCAGATGAGATGAAGAAGTACAGGGCTGATCTACGAGATCTACCTTCTAAGTATGACGATTCGACTGTTGTTAAGACAATAACTTGGCCTACAAAGCCATGACATGTATTCACTGTGAACATCCCTGCCACTGTGAAAAAAAGTGTGAAAACTGCACTTGCGAGGAATGTAACTGCAGGGCTGAAGATGAATAGCTTATGGTCGTTGCAGAAACACTTTTTGGACTACAGCTAGTCCAGCAGAGTTGCAAGGCCATAAAAATGGCCCTCAAGACTACTGAAGATGTATCAGAGATAGCAGGATTAATTGATAACGTCTTTAGAGGGCAAGAGCAGTTAAAGAAGAAAGCTCATCCCATTGCAAGTAAGTGGGGCGGTTTTATAAAAGGAGCAACATCCGACAAGTTTCTTCAGATGGCTATCACAGAAACAATTCAGGAGAAAGAAGCTCAGAAGGCAATAGATCGAATTTCATATATGTTAAATAGAAAGTTTGGTCAAGATACTTGGACTTACATACTGATAGCCAGAGATGAAAAGAAAAAACGCTACGAAGAAGCCATTGAAGCAAAGAAGATAATATCAAAAAAACGATGGGCCAAAATATCAGAAATTCTATGTAGTATTATTGCTGTAGCTGTTATCGTTGGTGGTCTATGGCTTTTTATAATGTATGCGGAGAGGTAAACAATGGAACTTGGGCCAAAAGAATTAGTAACATTTGGAATAGTCCTAACAGGCATAGCTACCACATGGGGCGTTTTAAAGGCTACAATAAAGTCTATCACTGCAACATTAGACGCAATTAGTGAAGATCTAGCTAGCCTCAACCAAAGATTAGATAAGGTAGAAGCTAAACAAGCTGTAGCTATAGCAGCAATAGATACTATGAGTAAAGACATATTGTCTCCACAGATACTAAAACAACAGTCAGAACGTGACGGTAAAGTAGCTCAGAGATTGGACTCTATAGAAAGAGAATTAGATAATATACATAGGATGCATAATGGATCACACCCTCCTACGCAGAATAAAAGCTCAGATAAGTAAAATAATATGCACTATTCTGTTGACTTTTGCACTAACTTCTTGTACTGTATCAGATACAGTAGTATATGAAGAAGTAGACGGAGAGGTAGTAGCTCTTTTTGAAGTTTGCGATAAGCTGGATACACAGCTAGAACTGTACAAATCATACATAAATAATAAGCAAGAAGGAACTGCAGAATACTTTACAAAATTGTTTGAAGAAAAGTGTATACTGTTTCCTTTTCCTGTACTAGCCAAACTGGTAAAACTTGAATTTACAGGACCATACTATGATAACAGCGTCATAGAAATATGGAAAGTTATATTTGACGCAGACCCACCAGAAGGAGAAAGTATACAATACTTCTGGACAGCTATTAAAAAACAAACTCAATCTGATAAGAAAAACATAGACGAAATTAAGGTATAACGATATGGCAGATGAACCAGTAACAGAAGAAGCACAAGGCACTCCTAGAAATCTAACAGTAGATGAACGCAACAAACCTATCTTAGATATTGTAGGAGATCAAGCAGTAGGAAGAACAAGCGTAGGAGATCTTGGTCCTGGAAAAGTAGATTTACAAGGTCAACAAGTTCAACAAAACGAACTATTATCCACTACAGATAAAAAATTTCAATCCGACTTACCAGTATCTTCTGCTCAATTTACTCAATCAGATTCACTTTTAACTGGTCAAGCTACCGTTCCCTCTGCAACTGGCGTAGCCAGAACAATAGATATAAGTCAAGTTCCCCTCACTAACACACAGATACCTTCTGCTGTTAATGTTGATGGGGTGTTATCTAACCAATCCCAAGTTCAGGATGCTAACGTAGTTGATGACAGAACAAGAGAACAATTATTAACAAGAGGCACTTTAGCTACAGCACAAACAGCTTCTCTTGCTCAAGAAGCAACCGTTGAATTTCAAGTAGCAAAGTTATATGAGTCATTAGAAGAAGGAAAACCTTTACCAGCTTGGGCTTCTGCAAACGTTAAAAAAGTTCAAGACATAATGAATAAAAGAGGTCTTGGCGCATCTAGTGTTGCAGCAGCAGCAATGGTACAAGCTATTGCAGAAAGCGCATTACCTATTGCAGTACAAGATGCTAATAAGTACGCAACCATACAACTTCAAAATCTTAATAACCAACAACAAGCTGCTTTAGCCAATGCTGGAACTTTAGCTGCTATAGATGCTAGAAATTTAGATAATAGAATGAAAGCAGCACAGCAAAATGCTCAATCTTTTTTACAAATGGATTTGACAAATGTAAAAAATGAGCAAGCAGGGGCTATCCTTCAATATCAGTCACAAGTGCAGTCATTATTTACAGATGCTGCAGCAGAAAATGCAAGACTACAATTTAATGCTAAAAGTCAAACGCAGATTGATCAATTTTATGATCAGTTAGGGGCTACCGTAACAAAAGCAAATTTAGATAGAGAAACGGCAACAAAACAATTTAATGTTGATCAAGCTAATAGTATGACTAAATATTTAGAAAAATTAGAAGATTCCAGAGAAAAATTTAATGCTAACATGCAATTACAGATTGATCAATCCAATGCTGTATGGAGAAGAACAATTAACACTGCCAATACTGCATTACAAAATGATGAAAACAGGGTTAACTCTGCTGCGTTGTTAGGAATGACAGTTCAAGCTCAAAATAACTTGTGGCAAAAGTATAGAGATGAAGCGTCTTTTGCATTTCAATTTACTGAAAACGAAGCTCAAAGAACTCACCAGTTAGCTTCAGTAGCAATAGCAAATCAATTTGCTAGAAATATGTTTGATGCACAATTAGATGCTGAAACAAGTAAGGAAGTCAGTGGGTTTTTTGGAGATGTTTTGCGTGGATTATTTAAAAAAGCTACAGATTCACAAGGTAAAAGTTTATTTGGTTAATAGGAGAACATAATGAGTATCTTTTCTAGTGCAGTAGATTTTTTTGTAGACAACCCTATAGTATCTACCGTAGTAGGCAGTATTTTTCAAAAAGATGAGGGCGGTGGTAGAGGATTTGCAAATCAAAGAGAAGCAAATCTTTCTGAGTACACAAGGAATACTTTAGCTCAAGCTGAAAGATTTAGAAGATTAGGAGGAGCCAACGCACCTATGAATAGAATATCTGTTCCTGCAAAACAAAGATCTCAAGCATTAGATGGATATATACGAGCTATGCAAGGAATAACTCAAAGAAACCCTTATTACAGCCATTGGGTAAATTATCAAAACAAATTTGGCGAAAGCAGTAAACAAATAGCAGATGTTCTAGATGAAAAGGATGCTTCTATAATGAGAGAAGCAGCAACAAGAACAAAGATATTTACAGGATGATAGGATAGGAATATGGCTTTAAAACAAAATTTACAACCAGAAACAGATCCTTTTGCAAGAGCCATTCCAGGCCAATCTTTAACAGATTCTCCTGGAATGCGACCTTACGAAACTCCTCCAACAATATCTTCTCCAGAAGAATACTTAGAAGTTATGGAATCTTCTTTAAAAACAGAAGACACTTCTACTCAAATTGCAGATCTTTTAGAAGTAGGAATATCATGTGAAACTATTTGTGAAGGAATAACTATGAAATCTTTTACAGAGGGAATGATAAGTCCCGATGTAGCAGAATTAGCAAAACCTGGAATTTTCTTTATGGTTGCTCAAATAGGAGACGATCACGACATAGATGAGATGGTTTTGTTTAATGAAACGAAAGACGATTCTAACAGGATGAACGATACACAAAAATTAGCTTTGATGCAAAATATAGCTCCACAAAAATTTAGAAGTTTGGAAGAAAACGCAAGACAAGAACAAATTGAATTGGAAGAATTACAAAACCAATCTGATATGGGACAAATGGAAACGGAAGAAGAAATTCCTAGTTTCATGGATATGGAAACTCCAATGGAAGAACCTAATCAAAATGTGGAAGAATATACAGAAGAAACGGAGGAAGTGTAATGGCTATAAAATTTAATGCAGGGGCTTTCCTCACAGGTTTACAAGGAGGGTATGGTCCTCAACAAAAAGGAGGCAATGCTCTAAGCGATAAGTCTTGGGCAATGAGAGAAGGTATAAGACATAGTAACAGCCTTGAGCTAGAAAAAGAAAAAGCTAAGATTGGTTTGGATACTTTTAAAGAGAAGAAATATTTTGAACGTCTAGCGGATAAGAAAAAACAAGAAGCAGCGTATTGGAAACAAATACTTCCAGCCCATGAGGAGAGAAGAAAAAAATATTTTGATGCTAATCAAAGTTATAATGGAATAGGAATAAACAAAGAAACTTTTAGAGCAGCTTTAGCAACTCCTAACGGAAGAAATTATTTAAGAAGTAAAGGGTACAGGTATGTAATAGATAGAAAAAAAGGCATCATACCTCACCCAACATCTAAATGGAAGTTTAGCGAAGATTTTGGAGAAACTGAAAATATAGCTTTTTCCACTATGGCAGATGACTTAGAAGCATATAGTACACACCTATCTTTGTTAGCTAGAGTAACCCCTAAAGCAATCTTAGAAGCAATGAAAGATCCAAAAGTACATAAGCATGGATTTCAATTTGTACAAGATAATACTACAAGTTCAGGATATAGGTTACATGTTCCTAATTATGTACAGAAAAAGTTAGATAGGTGGAAAGGATTAGGTTTAGGAAATGATGTTGTAGCTACAGCAAAAAATTATTTAATAGCCGAAGATAAGAGAATAAAAAATAATGACAATAAAATAATTAATTCCGATCCTGTTGCATATGCAAAACAACAAGCTCAACCACAAGGTTTTGTAAAGAAACCTGATGAAATTGTTACCTTTAAACCTTTATCAAACATTGTAACTTTAGATGGCGAGAGACAAACTTACAATTCTTTTCAAAAAAAGACTCAATCATTTATAGTTGACACTGTAAAACAAATAGCAAAAGAACAAAAGTTTGATCTTAAACCTCACCATACGGCTGCAATTCTTGCTGCTGCACATGCAGAATCTTCAATGGGTATACAGAATAGAGCAGACGAAGGAGTAAAAGGTGATTCTCTCGGACTGTTCCACATTTTAATAGATACTCATAAAAAATCTCTTATATTTCCTGAAGGAATTGACGCAAAAACGTATATACAAGATCCAGAAGGAAATTTAAGGTTAATTCTTACTCAAATAAATAAAGGTGCATTTAATTTACCAGAATTTAAAAATGCAAAAGATTATAAGGAAGCTTCAAGAGTTTTTACTGAAAAAATTGAAATTCCAGCAGACATGTCTTCTGCCATTGCAAAAAGAGAAAATTTTGCTAAACAATTTTACCAAGCATTAAAAGTAACAAAGGGTAAAATTAACACAGAAGGTGAAACAATTCCAGTAGCCAGAACAAACAAGTTGAAAAACGATATGGGTTCAATGGCTGAAAGACTTACTAAAATTGAACACATGCGAACATTTTTTGGTAAAAAACAAGAAATAGACAAAGACGGTCTTATAGGTACTAAAGAAAATCCAGCATCTGATGAAAATTTATCGATAATTATAAAAGCAGGAGAAGAAAGATATCCTACTATAGCTTCCAGCAGTGGCTCTCTTTGGGAAAAAGCTAACAAAATGATTACAAAGAATAATAGAATAGCTAATAAAGAGCATAATTTTAAAGTAACAAAACTCAACAATGATAATCAAAAATTCGATTATAAAGAACACAATTATGCACGTTTAAGCATTGGTGGAAAATACGATTATACTTATCAAGGTAAGACTGTATCTATACCTCCAATTATGAACGATGAGGAAATGATACGATTAGCTGATAATTATGTGGCTTCTAGCGATTCTAACAGTGCAGGTAAAATTACAAAACTAGACTCTTCTCATTACGATTTTATGAGAGCTGTAGTGTGGAATGGATATTTTAAACGATTATTTAACAGCGATATCCCTGCTCATAGAGCATTAGCAAAACAATTAGCTAGTGATGAGAATTACGGTCTTAAAATAAAAGGCTACATAGATGGATCTGCAGGTGTTACTCCGTTTTTAGCAAGAGCCTTTTGGAATTTGAGCGATAAAAATTTAGATGGATTATCAAAAGCAGGTTTTGAAACTGAGTTAAAAAAAGCTTTTGTACAAAGAAAACAAAGCATCCTTAATAGCGGTATAAAAAATGGAATACATTGGGATTTTGAAAAAGGCAAAGACGCTAGTGGTAATGATGTAGAGATAGCTGTACCTAGACTAATAACAAAAAATGATGATTTAGCAAACACGGACGGATCGTACTTTAGTCCTTCAGTACGAGTTCCTGGACCTAATAGCTCAAGGATTAGTCTTGATATGACTTTTGGTCCACGATCTGTAAATAACAGCGCAGGAAGTTTTATGTCTACTATGTTAACTCCAGGAACAAAGTTTACTCTTCCTGAAAATGCTGAACAAAGTGAAGAAAATCTTAGAAGAGTTCAAATAAAAAATGAAAATATACAACAATTTCAAAATGTAGTAAGAAAAGACCTTATAGAAAAAGTTTTCAGTCAAGGGTCTTTTCAAGACAAAGTTACTGCAAGTAAATTATTTTTTCAAGATATAGAAAAAAATCCTAAATTTAACAAATACAGAGGTTTATTAGGAGATGACATTATAAATGGAATAGCTTGGAGAATTACTTTAGAACATATGAAAGAAAACACTACAGAAGGTCAGGTATTTAATGTTAAAGGATCTAAAATACCTGTTCATCAGCTAACTCAAAGTGTTAGACTTTTAGATGAAAAAACGGCTAGAAGTAGTGAGGCAGTCAAGGAAGCAGAGCAAATTATAAATTTTGGAAAAGGGGTTCAAGATTTAGGTTATAATTTGATGTCAAATTTTTCTGATCTTGGAGTGTCTTATATAGAAAATGCTATGTCAGGTATGTCTCCCTTAGTCTCAGAAGTTTATAATGAAACATGGAACAATTTAAAAGCAGATGAAAGAACTGCTGAAGGTTTAAGAACTGCTTTTCAAAGAATGTCCGTCAGCGCAGTTCCAGAAGAAAAAGAAAAAGGCGAGATAATGCTGAAAGCTCTGGAAATGGCAGGGGCTGACAGAGCTTCAAATGTAGGAACTGCTTTAGACACCGTAAATATATGGCTAGGCACTGCTCAAACTGCTATTACAGATTTTGTGCGTGGGCAAGGAACATTAGCAGAGAACGTTTTAGGGACGTTGACTGGGGGCTTTTCAGACAAACTTAATCAGTACGCTGAAAATAATGGTTTCAGTTCTGGTTCAACATCTCTAACCATAAACGGCCAGAAACGACAAAAATCTTCAGCAGCACATCAACAGATAAAAAATATTGATGAAAAACGAGTAGATCTAGAAAGGTACAGAAATCAAGCATCAGAAAGGCTAAAAAGAGATCTAACAGCAGCAAACAATGTAGCAGATGCAAGTAAAAGACAAAGCCTTAAATTGACTGCTATAAAAACAGCACAACGCACATTTAACGCTATAGCTATGACTTACATGTTTGCTGGAATGGTTCAAGGAGGGTCTGGCGGTAGAGCTATTTCTAACGAAGACTTTGAAAATATGTACAACGCTCTATGGGGCGGTGGAGGAATTTTACAAGCTACAAATATTAAAAATGCTATGCGCTTCGTTAATAACGCTATAAAACGTGCTGAAATAATAAAAAGTGCTGCAAAAAGAGGAACTGGGCTAGTTCAAAAAATAACGACAGCTATATCTCCGATACAAATAGGTTTGTCTTTGTATCAAGCAGCAAAAGAAACTGCCCTTGAACGTAAGATACTGTCTAATACTTCTTCTGCTCATAGTGCTGTGTTTAGGCAAAACATGACTCTAAGAGAACGAGCATTAGCAGTGAATCAAATGCGTATAAGTAAAGAAAGATTAGATCAACCTGAAATTTCTAACCAAGTTATAAGGTTTACACAAACCAACAGCATAACCAGTAGTGATGCTCAAACTAAAAGTATGTCAGAATTAATACCATTGTTGAAAAAACAAATAATAAGAATTAAAGACGGTAACGATATAAAACAAACAGATGCCTATATGTTTATATTAAATCAAGTAGGAAGAGCATACGGAGATAGTAGCTTTAGACCTAATATTAAAACGTTTTTAGCTAATACTGAAAGAACAAAAGCTCTTCAAAGAAATACTAATAAATCTTTAAACTCAAATACAGAAGAAGGAAAAAAGAATATAGCTCTGTTAGAAAACTTTACTCTTGGACAGCTAATACAAGCTTCTGGAAATCGAAAGATGGGCCTTTTTACAGAAGTGGGAAGAGCTTATCTTGCCGAGCTTATGAGAAACTATATAGCACGATACGCAATAGACGGCGATAGTATTGATGGCTTAGAACCAGAGTTTTAATCATTATATAATTTGAGTATCCAACAAGGAAATAAAATATGGCATTAGAAGATGAGTATAGAGGTTTCATGTCTCCTAAATTAGATATTGACCAAAATTCAGATCAAACTGCTTTAGAGAATATAACAGCACCTATAGAAGTTCCTGACAAACCTGTAGAAGTTGCTCAAGCTGGTCCGTCTCCTGTTCCAACCAGCACTTCTCCTATGAATCAACAAGTAGATGCAGCTATGGATTTTGGAAGAGCAGATATATTGATGGGTTCAGATCCAAGAGAGCAAGACCCAAGTTTTGTAGATGCACAAAAATTATATAATCAAAGAATAGCTATAAATAGAAAAAATGAAGTTCCAGATTTAAGTAAAGTTAATCCTGCGACATTGAGAAAGTATGATATAACACCTCCTTCTCCTAGATTAGAACTAACAGGAGGGGCTGGAGGTTTTGGAGGCTTTGGACCTGGATACCATATAGCAGATCCAGAGGAAAGAAGACAAGCATTAAAACGACACGCAGCAACTATTCAAGATAGAAAAAACAAAGCCTCTCACGATGCAGAAATAATGCAAAAATATTTTGTAAAAGAACTAGGAAAATCTATCAATGTTCCTGTATCCGAGTTGCCTCACGAAATAGTAGAGTTTGGTAAAGTAGGATTGCAAGCTTTAAAAACAGTAATAAAACACGACACTCCAGAAATGGTAAAGTTAGGAATACAACTTGGGTATTTAACAGCAGACTATGGGAGAGAATTTCCTGATTTACTGAAAAATGGTCTTATTCGTCTTAATAATTGGTTTGATTGGTCGGACTCTACTATAAAACCTTTGGATTATGCACTCAACAAAAAAGCGTATCATGCTGTAAATTTACAAGGTTTTAGAATACCTGGACCAGATGGAGAGCCATTAAGAAATAATAAAGGTGACATACTTACAGTAAGTGCTGAGACAGCAGCCCGACACACTATGGATCAATTAGGAATATCTGACGGATTAGCTAACTTGGCAGATCTCATCATAGGAGATGTAAATGTTCCTTTAGAACAAAGAGGGTTTTTAGACAGAGCTTTGTACAAAGGAGTAGAGTTTGGTACGCCTTTAATGATAATTCCTTTTATTCCTATGGCTGGACTAGGCTTTAAACTATACAAAGGTGTTAGAGTCAGAGATATTATAGCCATGAAAAAATTTGCAAAAAAAGAAGCTATACAAATGGCTGAAGGGGATATGGATTATGCAGAAATTTTAGCAACTGAAATATTAACACAATTAAAAGCAGCAAAAAAAGCGAGTAAAGGTTCTAAACCAAGTTCTGCTACTGTAAGCGTTGTAAAAGAAGACAATTTAATTGATCAACACATTATCAACTATGAGCATATAGATAATTCTGATTTTTATAAACAAATAGTTTCAGAACTAAGATTGCACGATAGGTTGGGAAGAGCAGCAAGTGCTGGAATATATGGTGGCGCAGCAGAAACTTTAATACAAGCAGCCTATGGGCCAGATTGGAGAGAAGAGTTTGGGGCTGTTCCCTATGCTTTTGCTATGATAGGTTATATGAATGGGGGAAAAGGTATAGGTAAGTTGGCTTTTCGTATGCCAGGAGGTGCTATTCCGTTTGCAGGTTTGGACCCTCTTAATCCTATTAGCTATATACCTCCGAGGGCTGCTGGAGGTGCAGTTAATGCTATAGCCTTAAATGCGTGGGGGCTTACTTTATGGGGAAGGACAAAATTTCACGAAAGAAGAATAAAACTTATTGAACAGCAAGGCGGCTTCCCAAGTGCAAAAGATTATGAAGATTTAAAAATTTCACAACAAAATGTAGACAATGCAAAAAGAAATCCTTTAGCTCTAGCGTCAATGTACATAGCTGCTGGAGGCGAATTTCCAAAAGCAATGGCTGAGTTAGGAAAAATATGGAGAAATAAAGTTACACTGGAAGAGGGTTTAGACACATTTGAACAAATGATAGGAGGTCAAAGATTTAATCCCAAAATTATAGCAAGATTGGCAAGAAATATGGAAGATATGCCAAAAGAAGACAGAGAAAGAGTAGAAATAGCCATAGATCAAGCTATGAAACTGGTAAGAGATATAAGCGATGGCGATGTTGATAAAATGAACGAGAACATGTTACTTATTAATGAAGTCATGGCACTAGGAGATCTCCAAAGTTTATACAAAGAATTAACTTCTACACTTGAATGGAAAGATGCAGGAGGGCTTTTAAAGAACACTGATGGTGCGTTAAGAGCTATAGGAAACATTACCAGTAAATTAAATCCATTTAGCGCAAGAAAAGGTTTTTTTGGTAAATTAGATATAATGATGGCAGAACAACAAAGACGTATTGGAAGTCTTTCTCAAAAAATCTTAGATATGAAAAAAGATAAAGGGCCAGCTACGGAAACAGGCAAAAGATTTTTAGAAGCGACACAATCAATCCTTGATCAACGTTTACGGAAATATAACGAACAGTTAGAAGACAGAAGATTATTAATGTCTGAACTAGAAAAAACAGGAGATAAATGGGGAACAGGAAGGCTAACAAGGTTTGCTAATGAAACTACAACAGACAGTGACGAAGGGATGTTGTTGAGTAAATATGATCCACGTAATCCAGCGACAGAAGCCGAAAACTATGAAGCATTTCATGCAGATTCTATGATTAATCAAAGAGCAACTTTTTCAATTATAAGAGAACAAGCTAAAAAACTTTACAAAGATGCTAATATGGATCAAGTGTGGATTCCTATAACTAATTTTGTAAATAGCATAGACGAAGATACTTTATTCACTAATCAAGCGGTAATGGCGTTATTAGGCAACCCTGCTAAAATAAATGTTAAAAATAAATTTGTAACTTCAGCTAGAAAAAATTATTTAGATAATCATCCTAATTTAAAGACACCTGATCAATTAAAGGTTTGGCTTGCAGGTCTACAAGATACTATTCCTGATTTAAGAACAGGAGCTAACAAAATAGCTGGTGATGCTTGGTTTGGTAATATATATGACAGACTTAATGAAATGACTGCTGCAGGAATAGAAGATTTAACATCTGAGGCAGGTGAAAAAATAAAACTTGCAATAGCTGGTTTGACAACACGAAAAATAGCTACATCAGACGGAGGATACGTTTTAGAACAAGCAGAAGATTTTCTAGGTTACTTTCCAGCTATTGCAAGACTTTCAGATATGCATGATATACATTTATCTACTTTTAATAAACTTAATTCTGCAGTCTCTGATCCTATAAAATTGCGAGAAGTTGTCAACAATGCAAAAAGATCTAGAACGGCTCTTGAAGCCGATATATTAGATGAAGATGCTAATACAGCGATTATGGAAGAGCTTGGCCTAGATCCTGCAATGATAGAACAAGCTTTAAAAGACAGAGCAAAAGCTCAAGAAAATTACAGACTAACTATTGGAGAAACTTTTAAATCTTATCTAGGCAGACATTATAATTTAAGCGATAGAGATGTAGAAAAGATGGCTACAGTTCCTCTAGTAGAAGAAAGATGGACTTCATGGTTATTTGATAATAGAAGAAGTGAAGCAGGAAGTCTTATGTCTGCAGCCATGTTTAATAGAATATATCCTAAAGGAAACGAAAAAATTAAAATAGAGATACCTGTGAGTGTCAGAGATCGAACTGTAGGAGATATTGATATTGATCCAGCAACAGAAAAATTAATAGAACAAAATGGAAAAGGACTTACAGAAACAATAGAAACAACTAAAGATGAAATAAGAAAAAATGCTATAGATTTTATTTCTCACTCTATAGCTTTACGTATAAGAGATGAAGATTATACATGGATAGAAAAAACTAACGAAACAACTATTAAAGAGTTAGAAAAAGCAGGAATAATTAAAGAGGGCGTTGCTCGTGAATTAATAGAATATAAATCAGCAATAAGTACTTTTAAGAAAACCAACATTCCTAAATCTGTTATACAATTAACAAAAAATATAAATAACAAGCTTGAAACTCTTACAAATGTTCAGAGAGAAAATATAAGAGAGGTATGGAATCCTCTTTTTCAAGGCGGTGGGGCAGTAAGAATAGAAGATATTGTTCGCTCTATGTTTGATGCTGATTTTGTGACAAAGTTAGGAGACAAAGAAAGTCAATTAGGTCCACTTTTAAGAGAAATTGTAGACTTAGAAGAAAGTCTTTTAACTTTACAGAAAAAATATCAACTAGAACCGACAGAAGGATTAGAAAAAGCAATAGCGCAACATAAGCAAAGTATAGAAGATTTAAGAACATCTACATATGCTCAACCTATGAACGAATTGTTAGACATAGTGGGAGATAATCTAGAAATTTTAGATGATTTTGAAGATTTAGTATATGATTATATCTATAGATCTTCATTAGAGTTTTCTGATAAAAAAGCTAGTGTTCTGACCAGATTTACTGGGAAAATGGAAGAAGGCTTTTCTACAACAGACCCTAGTGTTGTATTATCACCTCTAGAAAAAGCTTTAAAAGATTCTCCAGATTATGAACTATTAAGAAGATTGGGTCTTGTAACAGAGGATAATCCAGGACCAATAATGGGACAAAGACTAGCTAGAGTTAATTTTGATAAAATGGAACAAGCTTTAGCAAGAGCAATACCAATGCTGGCTTCTTTACACGCAGCTAGGCTTGCCAAAGGTTATAAACTTGAAGAAACAAAACAATCAATTAAAAATTTAGATCTTCTTCAAAGCATATATGGGTACGAAGTTAGAATGCTAGGAGGTGTACCAGTATATCGAAGAGTAGCTAATGTTCCTGCAGATATGTTGCCAAAACAAAGATTGGGAAGACTTTATAACTGGGCTAGAGGTTTTGTACATCCAGGGTATCTTGTTGCTGAATCAACTTTTATGAAGTTAGGTTTAAATGAAGCTAAGTTAATAGGAGGTTTATTACAAGATAAGAATGTTGTACCTATTTTAGCTGCTGTAGAAAGAGGAGAAAACATTTCTTTACAAAAATTTGCAACACTTGCAAAAGCAACTACAAGACTACTTAGAGGAGCAGCAGCAGCCAACAAAATGGACCCTGTAACTGAAAGACAGTTATATGATTTTTACATTGCCTTTACAGGACAACTTCCTCCAAAGTATTTAAAAAGACTACAAACAGAACGAGAGCAAAGAGAAAAATTTGAAAGTACTCGAAGAACTAGAAGATTATTAACTGGGCAACGTGATGCAGGTGATGATTGGAAAACAGGAGCAGCATTTCATGGCTATTAAAAATAATAAAAAGAAACGTGCGAGAACAAAGAAGGGCAGATACGTAGCAGACGATCCTTCAACACCGAATGTAAACGAAGCCTATGTCAATGGCTCTATGAGCATTCTTGAAGGATACAATAACAACGTAAGAAACTTATTTACCTTGTACGGATAAAAGGAGAAGTTAATGTTAGGTATAGCTGAAAGCGTAATAGGCGTTACTGGTAAGATTCTTGACAAGTTTGTTGAGGACAAAGACCTTAAAAAGAAATTAGATCACGAACTACGGACTCAAATTGTATCACTGGATCTAGCTCAAGCACAAACTAATCTGGAACAGGCGAAGCATCCTTCTATCTTTGTAGCAGGAGCAAGACCATCCATCATGTGGATATGCGCCTTTGGCCTAGCATGGCAGTTTGTACTCCAGCCTGTAGCGGTCTGGGGCATAGCTCTTAGCGGTGCAGATTTAGTTCTTCCAGTGATACAGACTGAAGGATTGCTAACTCTCACACTATCTTTATTAGGATTGGGTGGAATGCGTAGTTTTGAGAAATCTAAGGGCGTACAACGCAATAATATGAAAAAATAGACATGGGACATTTTATAGCAAATCAAAAATCAAAGAATAAACCTTATACTAATCTTCCTAAAAAGAAAAAAGTAGGGAAACGAACAAACCTTAAAACAACAGCAAACAGAGATGTTTATAAAACTGAAAAAGGGGAGCTTGTATCCGAAAAAGGAGTTACAATTCCTATCGGAGCCGACACAACTACAGGGGAAGAAGTGTGGCTTAACGCTCCAAGCATTTATGATGGATACCTCCACACAGAAGATGAAGTCATAGATAAGTTTCAAAAGGATGCTATACCTAGAAATGAGATGTCATTTCATGGATCTTCACAGGAAGGGATACAAGCTTCTAAAAAAAGAAGTAAATCTCTTAAAATAGTTCCAAAATAGTCAACCTGAGAGAAAAACACCCCTGTATTTGACGCTGTATGCGTATCTAAGGGGTAAAATAACCTAGAGTACCAGAAACAACCCAATTCTCTTGTATGAGGCTTAAA
>VTLG01004671.1_pt1 | contig 15769 bp, 23 predicted proteins | sample 4694571 | NCBI WGS metagenome assembly VTLG01 (sample SAMN12604809, study PRJNA352737) | marine metagenome | biome: ENVO:00000447; feature: ENVO:00000209|ENVO:00000569|ENVO:01000036; material: ENVO:00002151; isolation source: viral sequences binned using virsorter ...
GGCAATAGTATCAAGACATCTGAAAAGATGAAAGTATATCTAGAGTCTGATGATGAAATCATTAACCTAGAAGCGAAAATTAAATACCTAGATCAAATGCTTTATTGGTTAGATCAGGTAATGAAACAAATATCAAATAGAGGTTTCCAAGTCAAGAGTGCTATTGAGTGGGAGAAGTTTATTAATGGACAGTGATGACAAACCTCTCAGTCAAGAAGAAGAATGAAGTATACATTACTATTCATTCTGAAGAAGAGCATGTCCATAAAGAATTAGCAGACTACTTCACATTTGAAGTACCTGAAGCAAAGTATTTAAAAAAGAATCCTAGGTATAGGTATTGGGATGGTACTATTCGTTTGTACTCACCTGGTACTGGTGCATTGTATCATGGTCTAGTTAATAAATTACATGCGTGGGCTGATGAGAGGCAGTACCAGATAGACTATGAGAAAGATGAGTGGTATGGAGATGTATATGAGGAAAATGATTTTGTCTCACCTAGAGGTGTCAAATTCTTCATGGATAAAATATCCAAAATAAAACCTCGTGACTACCAGTACAAGGCAGTCTACGAGGCTATAAAGAATAATCGTAAGCTTTTACTTTCTCCTACGGGGTCTGGGAAGTCTCTTATGATCTACTCCATAGTCAGATACTATGCTGCCACCGCAAAGAAGATACTTATAATCGTCCCAACTACTTCCCTTGTGGAGCAAATGGTCAACGACTTCGTTGACTACGGATGGAGTGCGGATGCTCATGTTCATAAGATATACAGTGGTAAGGATAAGAATACAGATAAACCAGTTATAATATCTACTTGGCAATCTATTTACAAATTTCCTAAGAGATACTTTGATGATATAGATTGTGTCATTGGTGATGAAGCACATCTATTCAAGAGTAAGTCACTAACTGGTATAATGACTAAGTTACATAATGCCAAATATAGATTTGGTTTTACTGGAACTCTTGATGGGAGTAAAACACATAAGTGGGTACTTGAAGGATTGTTTGGTGATTGTAATCGTGTCACCAAGACAGATGATTTAATTAAACAAGGTCACTTATCCAAATTCAGGATCAAAGTTCTCTTGTGTAAGCACCCTCCTCAGTATTTAGATAATTACCAAGATGAGATAGACTATCTTGTAAGTCATGTTGGTAGGAATAACCTGATCAAGAATCTAGTTAAAGATCTAGAAGGAAATACCCTAGTACTCTTTAATTATATCGAGAAACATGGAGAACCGCTATTTAATTTAATAAATAATTCCATATTGGCTCCGCGTAAATCTTTTTTCGTACACGGAGGAACCGATGTAGAAGACCGAGAACAAGTACGACAAATTACGGAGGAAGAACATAATGCTATCATCGTTGCGTCCTATGGGACTTTTTCTACTGGCATCAACATTAAGCGTTTGCACAATATCGTCTTTGCAAGCCCATCCAAATCACGGATCAGAAATCTCCAGTCCATCGGGAGAGTTCTTAGAAGAGGAGAGGGAAAGGACATTGCCACACTCTATGACATCGCAGACGATATTGGTGGACAAAATTATACATTAAAACATCTAGACCAAAGAGTTACGATCTATAATGAAGAACAATTCAAATACGAAGTCATCAGAATCAACCTCAAATAATATGGAAGAAGATTTTTATGCTACAATAAAATTATCTTCTGGTGAAGAGATCATAGGAAAAGTATGTTATCTTCCTGATGAAGATAAGGTACTTATCGATAGACCCCTATTGGTTGAAGTTGCTAAAACTAAAAAAGGTAATGTCGAAGTATCTGGATTCTCTTTGAAAGAATGGATCAATGCAACCTTTGAAAATATGTTTATCATTGATAAGTCCAGTGTTATCACCATGTCTGAACTAGAAGATAAGATTGCAGAGTTCTATGTTATGACATGTCAGAGAATTGATGCTGGTAAAACAGCTGGGCATGGTGGTCATAAACTCCCTAGAGCTTCGGGGTATCTAGGGTCAATCGCTAAAACCAAGAATACTTTAGAGGATATCTATAAGAAGAGCTAAGGGCCTAACCTCCTCTTGAACCCTGACAGAGTTATCCTACTGACATTTTATGGTTTTGTCAAGCCCCTTTACAAAAATCATTCTGCGTGCTACACTTATGTGAGGTAGAAGAATGAAATAATGGCATCTACAATGGCAAGAAAAAAAACTGAGTACTACGTTAATAACAAAGAGTTTCTTGCTGCTATCACAGAGTATAGACACTTAGTCATTAATGCTCGTGAGAACGATAAACCTCGTCCTCGTGTACCCAATTATATTGGTGAATGTTTTTTAAAGATTGCTACACATCTATCATATAAACCAAACTTTGTCAATTACATGTTCCGTGAAGATATGATCTGTGACGGAATTGAGAACTGCTTACAGTACATTGATAATTTTGATCCAGAGAAATCTAAGAATCCTTTTGCTTATTTCACTCAGATTATATACTATGCTTTTTTAAGACGAATTCAGAAAGAGAAAAAGCAGTTAGAGATCAAGAGTAAAATTTTAGAGAAGTCTTCTTATGATGAGGTGATGCACACCGATACATATGATGGTAGTATGTCAGGTATGAATGCTTCCTATGCTGACATGGGTAGCATCAAAGAAAACATTGAAACTAAAATGAACCGATGAATTTTTTGGAAGTACAATTAGCAGTAATAAGAAAACTAAGAGAATTATACCCAAATTCTAAAGCGGTATATATTATTAAAACAACCCTCCTATGAAGATAGCAGTCATTACTGATCAACACTTAGATGGTCGTAAAGGTTCGCTACCTTTTTGGAATTTCTGGCAGCAATTTTATGATGAAATCTTTTTCCCTACTCTTAAAAAGGAGGGTATCACCACCGTCTTTGATCTTGGCGACACATTTGATAATCGAAAGTCTCTGGATTATAATACTCTGGCGAGGATTAAAACTCATTATTTCGACAGACTTAGAGGGATTGATGTACACATGATTCTAGGGAATCATACGACTTATTATAAAAATACTAATCGTATCAATTCTCCTGAGTTATTATTGGAACAGTATGATAATATAAAAATATATACGGAACCAACTGAAGTTAAGTTTGGAAGTAAAGAGTTTTTAATGCTTCCTTGGATTAACTCTGGTAACAAAGATATATCAATGGAGTCACTTGAGAATTCAAATGCATCTATTTGTTGTGGACATTTAGAAATAGATGGCTTTGAGGTTACTCCAGGAATGAAGTTTGATCATGGTGGATTCGATCCATCTACATTCAAAAGGTTTGATCGAGTATGGTCTGGACATTTCCATCACAGATCTAAGAAAGGAAATATTCAATACCTAGGTAATCCATACCAGATGTTCTGGAATGATTATAAGGATCAAAGAGGATTTCATATCTATGACACTGAGACCGATAGGTTAAAGTTTGTCAAAAATCCATTTGAAATCTTTGACAAAATATACTACAATGATATAGATAACGACTATAATAAAGTTGATACCTCTTATTATACTAACAAGTATATAAAGATTATTGTAGAAGAGAAGCGAGACTACCAAATGTTTGAAACATTGGTTGATCGTTTATACAACAGTGGATCACACGATGTCAAAATAGTAGAAACATTAGTTTCTGAAGATGATAAAGAAGATCTAGATATATCTACTAAGGATACATTGACACTACTCAATGAATACATTGATGAGGTGGAGATGACCGTAGATAAAACTTCTTTAAAAAACTTAATGCGAACCCTATATATTGAAAGCTGTGAGGTAGTATAATGTTTATCGTGACACTGGAAGATAAACCAGAGGCACTATATTCAATCTTCGGTGAAAAGGATGAGAGGGTTATACCTTTATTTCTTGAACATGATGATGCTGAGAGGTATCTTTTAATGTTAGATGAAGCAGAAGACTATCCAGAAATGCAAGTTATTGAGATGGAAGACCATGTTATAATAAAGGCATGTCATGACAGAGGGCAAAGTTTTACCGTGATCACACCTGATGATTTATTGATACCACCTGATGATAGAGAATGATAACTTTTAAAAAGGTTCGTTGGAAGAACTTCTTGAGTACAGGAAATGTATTTAATGAAGTAGATCTCCAAGGGGCTCGAACAAATTTAATTGTTGGCACTAATGGTGCTGGTAAGTCAACCATCTTAGATGCGTTGACCTTTTCTCTCTTTGGGAGATCTTTTAGAAAAATCAGTAAGAGTATGCTGGTTAATAGTGTCAATGAGAAGGACACTATAGTTGAGATAGAGTTTGGTATCGGTAAAAACAATTATCATATCACTCGTGGTATTAAACCATCTAAGTTTGAAGTATCTTGTAATGGTAAGTTATGGGATCAGGATTCAAAGGCAGTAGATCAGCAGAAGAATCTAGAACAGAATGTATTGAAGATGAACTTCAAGTCATTTACACAAATTGTAGTGTTAGGATCTAGTACCTTTGTTCCTTTTATGCGTTTGCCTGGCACACAACGCAGAGAGATCATTGAAGATATTCTTGATATTCAGGTATTCTCTGTAATGAATCAGAGGTTGAAGGATAAGGTTAGAGATAATAATGAAGAAACAAAGGATCTTGATTATCAGATTACTATACTAGAGGAGAAAATAACTCTTCAGAAGAAGTATATGTTTGAGATGGAGAAGAAAAATAAAGAAGAAGCAGATAAAAAGAAAGAAAAGATTAAGGAATTGAAAGAAGAAGAAGAGGAAAGTTCAGAAAATATTCACAAACTCACAGAAGATGTGGAAAAACTATCCAAACAGATGGAGGAGTTATCAAATTCTAAAAATAAACTTAAGAAATTAAATCAATTCCTAACAAAGATACAGACAAAGCTTGCGACATGTGAAAAGGAACATGGATTCTTTGTTGATAATCATGTGTGTCCTACATGTACTCAGGTTTTAAGTGAAGAGTTTAGAGAAGATAAGATAAAGGAAGGTGAAAGTAAAGTAGATGATTTACAGATAGGGTTGGATGATCTTAATAATGCTATCGAGAAAGAAGAGAAGAGAGAGACTGAGTTTGTGAGACTATCAAAGGATGTTCTTGATCTTAATGCTTCTATTACTCAGGAAAATTATCAGATTACAACCATACGAAAAGGCATCAGTGATCTAGATAATGAGATTAAAGATCTTCAAGGCTTAAATCCTGACAAGAAAGGAGAATTTATTAAGCTAGAAGGCTTAATTACAGACAAGAAGGACTTGAAGGGTACTCTTAGTTCTACTAGAAAAGAGAAAGATACTTTACTAGCAGCATCTCAACTACTCAAGGACAATGGAATTAAGACTAGAATCATCAAGACTTATCTTCCTGCTATGAATCAATTGATTAATAAGTATCTTCATAGTATGGATTTTTATGTCAATTTTACCCTTGATGAGAACTTTGAGGAGATAATAAAGTCTAGATACCGTGATGTGTTTTCTTATGACAGCTTCAGTGAAGGAGAGAAAGCTCGCATTGATATTGCTTTGTTGCTTACTTGGCGTTCTGTTGCTAAACTTAAGAATTCAGTAGACACAAACCTTTTAATATTAGATGAAATCTTTGACGGCTCGCTTGATCAATCTGGTTCTTCTGATCTTGGTTGGATCTTACGCAATTTCGATGATAGCACTAATGTATTTGTCATAAGTCACAAGGAGGCTATGAATGACAAGTTCGATAGAACCATTACTGCTGAGAAAGAGAAGAACTTTTCCATCCTTAAGGAGACAGTTAACGAAGTGACACATGCACTGATCGGTTGACCCATTTCTTTGTTATCATAGGTACATCAGCAAAAGAAATGAATGTCCCAACAGGAAATTAAAGGAAATCTCGCAAGACTTCTAGCAACAGAGAACCTAGTAGTTGAGCATCGTAGTGTACCCACTGCACAGTTTAATGTGGACACTAGAGTATTGACCCTACCTAACTGGGATAAAGCAAGCAGCATTGTATATGATATGCTTGTTGGTCATGAGGTTGGACATGCATTGTTCACACCAAATGAGGACTGGACTGAGAAGGTTAAGGTTCCCCAGTCATATGTGAATGTCGTTGAGGATGTTCGCATTGAGAAATTAATGAAGCGTAAGTATCCTGGTCTTCGTAAGAGCTTTGCTGGTGGATATGCTGAACTTAATGCATTAGACTTTTTTGAGATTCAAGATGAGGATTTAACACAGTTTTCTCTTATTGATCGTATCAACCTATATTATAAGGTTGGTGCTGCTGCTATGATTCCTTTTGAAGATGATGAGAAAGTATTTGTAACAAGAGCAGAGACCACTGAAACATTTGAAGATGTATTAAGCCTTGCTGAAGATATTCATACCTTTATAGAAGGTAAGAAGAAAGCAGAACAGGAGCAATTACAGAATCAACAACCATCTTCTCCCGATGGTGATGGAAAACTTGAGGTTCCAACAGCAGGAGAAGGTGAAGATGAAGAAGGAGAAGAGATAGATGAAGAATATCAAACACCTTCATCATCTCCAAGTGATGATCCTGCTCAATTAGATACACCTAGTTTTTCAGAAGGTGGTGGTGAGCATCACGAAGAAGGTAGCACTCAAGAGAAGTTTGATAGAAAGACAAGAGACTTAACTCAACCTTCTCACAATGGTAGAGAAATAACTTATGTTGAGATTCCTCAGAAGGTTGATCTTGATAAGTTTGTGGTTGATTGGAAAGTAGTTCATGACTGGATTGATGAGAATGCAGGTGAACAGGAACCACCAGAAGATCCAGAATATAGATGGATGGCATACTACGAAGATGTTGATCGTGAGTATCAAGAATTTCGTAATGAGAACAAGAAAGAAGTTAACTATCTTGTTAAAGAGTTTGAGTGTCGTAAGTCTGCTGATGCATATGCAAGATCTTCTACAGCAAGAACTGGTGTATTAGATACAAAAAATCTTCACACTTACAAGTACAATGATGATCTATTCAAGAGAATAAACATTGTTCCTGATGGTAAGAATCACGGTATGATCTTTGTTCTTGATTGGTCAGGTTCTATGCAGTATGAAATACTTGCTACTGTTAAGCAACTTCTTAACTTAACTGCATTCTGTAAGAAAGTTCAGATCCCATTTGAAGTATATGCCTTCACAAATGAGTGGCAGATAGCAGAGCGTGCTATCAAGAGTGGAGAACCAATTGAACATTATTATGGATGGTATGGTAATAGTAGAGATGATAGAAATTTAGTTAGAAATGAAATTCATTTGAATGAAGGTGGATTCCATTTAGTTAACTTTGTTTCTTCTCGTTCTAATCCTAAGGATTATGAGAGACAGTGCAGAAACTTCTTCAGAGAAGCATATAGTTTTTGCAACAAGACTTCTTATCAATACACACCAGGATTAAGTCTTTCTGGAACTCCATTGAATGAAGCAATTGTTCTTCTTAACTATATCATTCCTCAGTTCAAAAAGCAGAATGATCTTCATAAAGTTAATACTTGTATCTTGACTGACGGTGAAGCAAATAGTATTTCTTATGGTTGTCTCGTTGAGAGAATAGATCGTGAGGATTATATATCTGCTCGTAGTCTTGATTATGGTTATGTTCAACTAAGAGATCGTAAGACTGGAAGAGTTTATAGTAAGATGGATGGATGGAATACTTGTACTGCTACATTCATCGAGCAACTTCGTGATAGAAATCCTGGTGTGAATGTAATAGGATTCCGTATTCTTCCTGCCAAGAGACTATCTGAATTCGTTGCTAGATTTGCTGACTACTCACACTATGAGGAAGTACAGAAACAGTGGAGAAAAGAGAAGTCTGCTATTCTTCCATTCCCTAAAGGATATACTGCTCTTTATGCTATCTCCTCAAAAGATCTTGAGGATGATAATGAGTTTGAAGTACAGGAGGATGCAACTAAAGCACAAATTACTAGAGCATTCAAGAAGATGCTTAAGAGTAAGTCCACCAACAAGAAGCTTCTTAACTCATTTGTTTCGCACATAGCGTAACCAGTTGGGGAAGTGTCCACTATCTTCCCCATTCTATTCAATACCCATTATACTTAGTACATACAAAACAAATACTGAAATGGCATTCGACAAAAAATTCACTGATGAAGATTTGATTACTTTCCTATCAAGTGATGGTGAAACAGTTACTAGTGATCAAGTCAAAGGTGCTGCTACACACTTTGGTGTAAGACCACAAAGTGTTGCTAAAAGAATTAATAAACTTCCACAGTTTCAGAAAGTTACTCGTGGTGTATGGAACCTTACTGTTGCAGAGAAACTAGAGAGAGTCTATGAGGGACTACCAGCAATACCTGCTGTAGAAGAGAATCTTATACCAGACAAAGATCCAAACTATGTACCGTTTGGTAACTTCTCTGATGTTAAGAAAATAATTCAGTCAGGTATGTTCTATCCTACATTCATTACTGGTCTATCAGGTAATGGTAAGACCTTTAGTGTAGAGCAAGCATGTGCTGCTCTTGGTAGAGAATTAATTAGAGTTAACATTACCATAGAGACAGATGAGGATGATCTTATTGGTGGTTTCCGTCTTGTCGATGGGGCAACTGTTTGGCATAACGGACCTGTCGTGGAAGCACTTGAAAGAGGAGCTATCTTGCTACTCGATGAGGTTGACTTGGCAAGCAACAAAGTCCTATGTCTCCAATCCATACTTGAAGGTAAAGGTGTGTTCCTTAAGAAAGTAGGTAGATTTGTAAAACCAAAGTCAGGATTTAATATCATTGCTACTGCAAACACTAAGGGTAAAGGCAGTGATGACGGTAGATTCATCGGTACTAATGTATTGAATGAAGCATTCCTTGAAAGATTTGCCTTGACATTTGAGCAAGAGTATCCTACAGTGTCTATTGAGACCAAGATACTGAAGAAGGTATCTGGTAACCTTGGTGTACTAGACGAACAGTTCTGTGAAAGTCTTGCTAATTGGGCAGACATCATTCGTAGAACATTTAAGGATGGTGGCATTGATGAGGTTATTTCAACTCGTAGATTGGTTCATATCATTCGTGCATTCGCAATTTGGAATGATCGTTTGAAGTCAATCAAGGTTTGTGTCAATCGTTTTGATGAAGAGACTAAGCAATCATTCTTGGAACTCTATGACAAAGTAGATGCTGATGTAAATCTTGCAGGAGAAGAGAGTTAATCTCTTCTCTTTATTATCCAAACTGATTTTATTATTATGGCTAAAGCAATAAAGACAATTCTTACTCACTCGCATGTGAAGAATGCAGAGAAGTTTATGACAGAGTTTGTTACGAATGTAGAGGAAGGTAGATGGGAAGTGGATAGATCTCTTTACCGCAAGGTTAAAAGGACAAGGGATTACTTCTCTTGTGAATCTGGAAAGCAACATCCATCAAAACCCAAGAAGACTATGAAGATTGAAGTGGTACAGGATGAAGAGAGACAGATATTTCTTAAGAATCAGTTGGCAGAAGAAAGGAGTTGTTAATGAATATGAAGTATAATGAAGATGAATTACTGAAGGAGATTCAAGATTATATTGGACAAACCTACAGAGGACACTACTCTGTAGGAAATGTTCAGACTCTTGATTTGATTGATTCAGTTGGTGACGCAGAAGCATTTTGCAGAAGTAATGTGCTAAAATATGCATCACGCTATGATCGTAAAGGATCTGCACGCAAGGACATCATAAAGATTATTCATTATGGTCTCCTACTATTACACTTTAACGATAAGCGAGAAGCTGCTGATCGTTCCCTCGCAGCGAACCCGACTGCATTCACCGTTGATTATGACAAATGACCGTTACCTTAACTAAAATAACAGAAACTATTCTTAGTAATTTTTCTACTATTAATTCTTCGATAGTATTCAAAGCAGGAAATACAGTAAGAACTATTAGTAATGCTGAGAACATTCTTGCTAAGTTTACTAGTGAGGAAACATGGCCTATTGACTTTGCAATATATGATCTAGGTCAATTCCTAGGTGGTATTAATCTTCTTAGAACTGATCCTAATGATCCGATATCTTTGGATTTTTCTTCACAAGATCATGTAAAGATATCATGCCGCAAGAGATCGGTCAAGTATTATTTCTCTGACCCTGAGATTACATTGAAGTCAGCACCAGATAAGAATGTTAATTTCCCTGGTTCTGATATAGAATTTGAGATTGATGGTAATGATGTTAACTCCTTATGGAAAGCATCTGGAGTTTTTCTTTCTCCAGACTTGACATTCCAGTCTAGGGATAATAATATTAGATTGCTTCTTAGAGATAAGGAGAATGATACTAGTAATTCTTATAGGATAGATGTCAACGGAGATTGCACTGGTGATTATGAACTAGATGTTAAGATGGAAAACATTCGCTTGTTAACAGGTGATTATAAGGTTAAAGTATCTAAGAATCTTATTTCAGAATGGAAGATGCTTAAATCATGGAAGCGTTTACCCAATGATTATTCACAAGATGCGAATGATCTAACTTATTATATTGCACTGGAGCCTTAATGATTTTACCAGGAACTACAGTAACCATTAAGAATCCCACTTCCATATATTGTGGGTATGTTGGATTCGTTCAGAGAATTAGTGGTACTAACGCAGCAGTTCTCTTTGATAACTATTCTCCTTGGGAGAAGATGATTACATTTCCTATAAAAGATTTACATGAAGGAGGTACATTACCGAAGTGAACAATGATTTTTTATGGGTTGAGAAGTATCGTCCAACCATTGTTGAAGATTGTATTTTACCTGACAGTATCAAGAATGTCTTCCAAGGATTTGTAGATCAGAAAGAACTACCAAACCTTTTACTTACAGGATCTGCTGGTGTTGGTAAGACCACCATTGCGAAAGCATTGTGTGATGAGATAGGAGCGTCTTATATTATAATCAATGGATCTGATGAGGGTAGATTCCTTGATACTGTTAGGAACAGGATCAGGACATTTGCTTCAACGGTCTCACTGACCTCTGGAGCGTCCCACAAGGTCGTCATTATAGATGAAGCAGATAACACAACCAACGATGTTCAACTCTCGCTCAGAGCTGCTGTGGAGGAGTTCCATAGTAATTGTAGGTTTATATTTACTTGTAATTTTATTAATAGAATTATTGAACCATTACATTCAAGATGTACAGTGGTTGATTTTCGTGTTAACAATGGTAAGTCTGTAGCATTACAAGGTCAATTCTTTGACCGTCTTAGATGGATATTAAAGAATGAAGAAGTTAAATTTGAAGACAAGGTTCTGGCGAAACTTATTAAAAGGTACTATCCTGATTGGCGTAGGCTTATTAATGAGTGTCAACGGTATTCTGCTGCTGGATCCATTGATGCTGCTATCCTCGTTGATGTTGCTGACACTAATTTTGAATCTCTGTTAGTAGCATTAAAGAAGAAAGACTTTAAGAGTGTTAAGGTGTGGGTAGTACAGCACTTGGATAATGATCCAAGTATGGTAATGAGAAAGATCTATGATAGTTTGTATGGTGTATTACAACCTACTTCTATCCCTGAAGCAGTTCTTATTATTGCAAAGTATATGAAAGACATAACAATTGTTCCTGATCAGGAGATTAATATGTTAGCATGTCTTACAGAAATTATGATGAGTTGTGAATTCAAGTGATTAATCCTGTCCTAGTAGAGACTCCTTATATGTGGAAGGGTAACTTTACTCCTCCAAAGAACTATGGTGAGATTAGAGATACCATTGAGATGTTGAGGAAGGATAAGGAATTAGGATCTTCTTTAGAAACAGGAGATTCTTTTTCTACAGTTGCTTGTTCTCAGTACCGTCCACATAAACTTGAAGAACTTATTCCTTTCTATTCGCATCTTTATAAAGCAATAGAAGGGATTTATTTTGAAATCAATCAGTCTCCTAGGGTTAAGAATCATACTTTAGAACCAGTAGAGGATACTGGATTTCATTGGATTAAGTATACTGATGGTTTCTTTCCAACAGATAAACTTTTTTTAATTGAGAACTCATGGTTTAATATTCATTATAAAAGTGGTAGAACTATAGAGCATAGTCATGGAGATAAAGTTTCATTTGTTTGTGCATATTATCTGAAGGTTCCTGAGAATGGTGGAAGTTTTTTAGTTAGGTCTAAAGATTTAAACAGAACTCCTGGTCCTTGGAGAAACTATCTACAACCTATACCTGTAGAGACAGGAGATTTTTTAATATTTCCTGGACATACTAACCATGCATCTGAACCTAATGAATCAGATGAAGAGAGAATTGTAATAACAACGAACATAGTAGTAAATCATTTTTAAACATGGCTGCAACAACAAAATCATTAAAGACTCCTTTAAGATATCCAGGTGGAAAGTCTAGAGCAGTGGTTAAATTATTTCAGTTTATTCCTGACCTTGGTAACTATAAGGAATTTCGAGAACCTTTTCTTGGTGGTGGATCAGTAGCAATAGCAATTACTAAAAGGTATCCAGACCTTAGTATTTGGGTGAATGATTTGTACACACCTTTATTTGATTTCTGGACACAATTACAACATAATGGTGATGAACTTACAAAGGAAATCAGAAGACTCAAAGAAGAGAATCCAGAACCAGAAACAGCAAGAGGTTTATTTAATGAATCAAAGAACTATTTGGGAGAAGATTACAGACGGTCATCACCTTTCAGCCGTGCTGTTAGTTTCTTTATTGTTAATAAATGTAGCTTCTCTGGCCTCACAGAGTCCTCTTCCTTCTCACCCCAAGCATCCCAGTCAAATTTCTCCCTTAAGGGAATTGATAGGTTGCCAGAATATTCAGAGTTGATTCAGCACTGGAGAATAACAAACCTTTCTTATGAAGAAATGCTATGGGATAAGAAAGATGTATTCATTTATCTTGATCCACCATATGATATCAAAGATAATCTCTATGGGAGAAAGGGTGGTCTTCATAAGAAATTTGATCATGATGTATTTGCTCAGGTCTGTGACGGTTATTGTTCACCTATGCTGATCTCTTATAATTCTGATCAGATTGTTAAGAATCGTTTCAAGGAGTGGACAGCTGCGGAATTTGCACACACTTACACCATGAGGTCTGTAGGGTGCTATAATACAGATCAAGCATCAAGGAAGGAGTTAGTCCTTACAAACTATGAAGTGTGAAGTTAAACTCATTGTATCTGGAACAGTCTTTGTTGAGACTGTACAGGCTCGCAACTACCAAGAAGCAAGACAAGTTGCTCTTGCTAGAAACCCAAATGCCAGAGTAGTAAGTGTCAATGCCACATTCAAATAAGGTAACACATCATACAGTTATGGAACCCATGAATGTTATTCATGGGATCTATCCTTATTGGAAAGATTTGAAAGTCAAGGAATTGATTCAAGATTACAGAAAGAAATATCCTGATTCAAATACAAGTAATGTAAATGCATGGCATAGTACTTGGGATGCTCATAAGAAAGAAGAAGGATTCAATCCACTTATAGAAGTATGTGCTGATTTTCTTTACCATAATCTTCAAGATAATGCTATTACAGTAGCATTGGTTGATTTGTGGTGTGTGCAATATTCGAGTGGAGATTATACAAAGCTTCATAGGCATTGGCCAATGTCATTTTCTCTTTGTTATTATGCTGATGTTGAAGAAGGATGTTCCCCTATAAGATTTTCAGATCAAGTAGAAGTTACTCCTGAGAATGGTATGATAATTGCATTTAATGGTTTAGTACAGCATGAAGTTTTACCTACCGATTCTCATAGGACATGTGTTTCTATGAATTGGATATCTCTTCCTCAACAAGAACCTATTGTTATTCCTAGGAGGGAGAATGGTTAAACATAATTATAAGAATCCTTCTAAGGCACAAGACTTAGGCCATGTAGAGGCAGAAGTTACTAAAGGTAAGAAGTATTATGATGATCAAGGGTGGGAAATTAAAGCACCCATTTCAGACAGAGAATGTATATACAAATGCTTATCTAATTGTGAACAACTCGCTGGTCTTGATAGAAAACAAGTCCAGCGTTTGATGAAAGAGTTTGAAGTCATGGACGATAGTGTCCAATTACAAAGTGAGTATCCACCATTATGATTGATCCAAAAGAATACATGCAAGACGGATGGGATAGATCACCAGTAGGTGCTCATCCATATGTTAGAGGTTCACGCCACAATAAAATAGGAATGATAATTATGTGGACCTACTACCTATTAGTAATAGGTATGGTTGTTAGATTAATATTAGTATTAAACTCATGAGAATAACACAAGAGATCATCGACAAGATTGCTATCGCATTGCAACATACAAAGAAGGATGGTACTGTCAACTGGAAAGATGGTGACGAGATAGATGTCTGTCTCGCTGGTACATTTGCTAATGATAAATTCATTACAATAATCAATCGCTCTAAAGAAAAATGAATCTTTCATATATTATAATTTGGACCGCTATAACTATGTTTGTTTTAGTTCAACTTGGGGTCTTTAAAAAATGAGACTAGGTGTTATGTGTTCTGGTGAAGGAACTAACTTCGAGAATATAGTTCACTCATGTCCTAAACATGATATTGTACTTATGGTGTACAACAAAAAGAAATGCAAAGCAAAGAGGAGAGCAGAGAGATTGAATGTTCAATCATGCTATAGTAAAGATGAGGATGAGATCATTGCATTGTTTCATGCATATGAAGTTGATATGATTGTGATGGCAGGATGGATGAAGATAGTTTCTAAGAAATTCTGTGATGAATTTGCTGGTAGAATAATTAATTTACATCCATCATTACTTCCTAAGTACAAGGGACTCCATGCTATTGAACAAGCAATGAAAGCAGGTGAAGAGACTACAGGATGTACTGTCCACTTTGTCAACGAACACCTTGACTCAGGTGCTATAATAAAACAACAAGAAGTACCAATTCTTCCTGGTGATACTCCTGAAACATTGCATAGAGCAGTGCAACAATGTGAGCATCAACTATTGCCATTGGTACTTAATGCGTTATGATTGAATTATGGAGGACTTGGAAGTATGCCTTGGGAAGTTTCTCGGATACTAAGACTTCAAGGTATGATAATGCAGTATGTATTGTTCGCAGTACTATTCTCATTACTTACCTTGTTACTAATTGCTTTATTACTGCTGGCGTTATAAGACACTGGAATGACATACCAACTAAAAGATTACCTATACAGCATCAATCAATCGAAGAAGAACATATTGCATGATGATATAGCATCTGCTAAAAAATATCCTGCTTATGTTATTAATAGATGTCTGTCATCGTTTACGGACACTGTATTGTATGCCAATGAGATGAACAAGAATTCTCATATTCCAAACCATATGCAGTACGATTTTTTACTAAATAGTGTGAAACCTAGGAAGAGATTCTCTCCTTGGACTAGAAAAGATTCTATTGATTATCTTGATGTAGTTAAAGAGTATTATGGTTATAATGATGATAAGGCTCTGCAAGCACTCAGGATTCTCACCAAGGATCAACTAGATAAAATTTCATATCTATTGAGAAAAGGTGGTAACAATGGCAAGCGAAGTTGAAGTCCAGTGGAAACAATCAGACATGGTTGAAGTCACACTGGGTGAACCAGATGATTTCTTAAAAGTAAGAGAGACACTAACAAGAATAGGTGTCGCTTCTAGGAAAGAAAAGAAGATATATCAATCCTGTCATATTCTACACAAGCAAGGCAAGTATTATATCGTACACTTCAAAGAATTAT
>VTLG01009927.1_pt1 | contig 15767 bp, 21 predicted proteins | sample 4694571 | NCBI WGS metagenome assembly VTLG01 (sample SAMN12604809, study PRJNA352737) | marine metagenome | biome: ENVO:00000447; feature: ENVO:00000209|ENVO:00000569|ENVO:01000036; material: ENVO:00002151; isolation source: viral sequences binned using virsorter ...
TCACAGGCATACACTTGCTCTGCTGTCAAGTCTTCTGATGTTTTTTCTACCGTTTCACCGCCCTCAAAAGACATTGTGTATTTTCTTGGTTCTTGGTCACTCATTTTTTTCTCCTGCTGTGTTGTTTACTTTGTTAAGGTCAGCCAGCAATAGTTCAAGGTCTGCAACCTCTGTGTCTACGCGTGCCTTCTCTTGTTTTTTAGATTTTAATTGATTTTCAATATTTACCACATCAACTCTTTCTACTTTATCCTCTAATGACTCTCCTGTGGCCGGATCAAAACGTTTTGACACCAGTTGCAATTCTTCATGTGATTGTTCTGGCTGATGTTGCCTAACAATGTTTTGCGCCTCATCTGCTATTTCTCGCACCTCTGGCCTGTCAATAATTTTCTTTTTTCTAACAGTTACCTTACTTTTTCCTTTTAGGTCTTTGTATCCTAACATTTATCCTCCTGATTTATTTTACTTTAAAGCTTTAAAGTCTTTTATTGCTTTTGCAAGTTCATCTGATTCTGCTTTTGCTCTTACTATATCATCATCATAACGAGCCTTTTCTCTTTCTAAGTCAGATAGAGAATACTCTCGTTTTGAATCATCCATTGCTTCACCAGTTTCAGTATCAAATTGTTTCTTAGCTAAGACAACATGAGCCTGTTTTGTTACATTGTCATCACTATCTTTCACCTCAGTAACCTTCTCAAATGCAACCTTTTTTGCAGTTTTTAATGTGCTATATTTAGACCATTTCATTATTTATCCTTCACTATCTTTATAAACTTTTTTAATATCTTCTTTCAACTGTGCATCCCAACCTAATTTAGAACGCATTGATTCAGCAAACTCATCTATTTTTTCTTCAGTCCATTCAGATGCTGGTTTAATATCATTCGCACCAAATGCTGTACTGCATGAAGTTTGTAAAGATTTATCACCATCAGAATATTCAAGAGTTAAAACAATGCCGCTTACTTTATTTCTAAAATTCGTTGAGGGTTCTTTTTCAACCCATTTGAATGTAGCCATATTTATTATCCTTTAGTTTAAATATTATCCTGTTCCACCAATAGTCGGAGCGGCATCACCACTTAATTCATTAGCACCAATGCCTGTCATCTTCATATTATAAGTTTGTTCACCGCCATCTGTAACATTAATAAGTAAAAATAATTTTTCAGATGATACAGAATAAGTTCTTGAATCTGGGCTACCTGTGTTTTGTGCAGAAACAACAGCAACACCTGTACTGTAATATAAAACAAGGTCTGTAAACCTATTACTTGTACCATGTTGTTGACCAGAAATAACCCATAAGCTACCTTCTGTTGACATACTTGCTTTTAATAAATTAACTGTATTATCACCTTCAGTAGCACCAGTTATACCCATAAGATGTCCAGACTGGGTACTGCCGTTTGCCGCATTACCACACCCTGCCCTTATAGAGCCTTGAACATCTAAATGAGTAGTAGAGTGTTGAGTTATCCCAGCACCAACTGCTATTTTATCACAATATAATGTAGCACCTTTATCTGATGCCATATAAACAGCAGTTACATCTGCATTACCAAGTGTTACTGAGTTATTTGCTTGTCCTGTTGCAGTATATCCAATAACTGTTTGATTTGACGCACTTGCTGTACTTACTGCAGTTTCTGAACCTAATAAAGTGTTTGCATCTCCAGTAGTTAAATCATTTGTTCCAGTATTACCAGCATCATTGCCGATTAGAGTGTTAACTGTACCCGTAGTTACGTCATATCCTGCACCTTGCCCTACTGCGGTGTTCCATCCGTGATTATCAGTATCTGCTACAAACTCATACAATGCTCTACGACCTATCGCAGTATTTGCACTTCCTACAACATTGTCAGGTAAGGCTTCATATCCTAAGACTGTATTGTTGCTACCAGTAGTGACTGAATCAGCCGCAAGATAACCCACAGCAGTATTTGAGCCACCGCTTGTCAAGTCAGTCAAAGAATTTTTTCCTATTGAAACAGTTCCTGTCTGAGCATTTCCGCCTGTGCTATTCATTGCATTATAACCTATTGCAACACAGTCTATCAATGCCGCCGCTCCACCTGTTCCAGCATCATTACCAATAATAACATTACCATCTGTATCATTGTGATTGATTGCATTGCCAGCATCTGTTCCGATGATAGTGCTATTTGTTTCTGAGCCATCAGCCGCCCCAAATGCTCTTGCACCTACTATAGTATTTGAAGTTCCAGACGCAAGTAAATCTGCCGCTTGATAGCCTACTATCGTATTCAAGCTACCAGTTACCAATGCCCCAGCTTGATGCCCAATAGCTGTACAAAAATTACCAGTTGAAAGAGTTTTTAATGATTCAAAACCGATAGCAACGCTACCAGTAGCATTTGTTAAACTTTCGAGAGCAGTAGCTCCAATCGCTACACTACCATCAGCATCATCTGTTACGATTGCTGAACCCATAGCACCATGTCCTACAGCTGTAGCAAATCCAACATTTGTTGTTGTGCTACCAGCAAAATCGCCGAGAAATGTATTTTGATGCCCAGTTGTTATAGCATCTCCACAACGAGAACCCACCGCAACATTGTATGTACCAGTCGTAATTGATAATAAGGCATCTGAACCTACTCCAGTATTAAAACTATTGCTTTGTCCACTTGCTCCTACTCCTGCATTTGCACCAAGCCATGTATTATCTGTTCCTGTTCCGTTGTAATACCCAGTATTGACACCCACGCCTACATTATTAACATGACTTTGATTAACTGTATTTTGTGAGCCTAATGCAGAATATCCTATTGCTGTACTGCTTTGACCTACATCTTCAGATGGAAGTGCATTTTTACCAACTGCGGTGTTGTAATCCCCTGTTGTGATTGCAGTCCCAGCATAATCCCCTATGAGTGTGTTCTCCACACCACCGCTTTCAATAGCCGCTCCTGCCATAAATCCGAATACTGTGTTGTCAGTACCAGCATCATTATTACTTAGTGAGATTCGGGAGTTGGAATCGACTTTAAAAGTATATGCCCCACTACTATTTAAAAACCCCATAGTTGACGCAGTAGCGTATATATAACCATCTACTGTACCACCTGAATCAACAAATTTTATTCCACTTTCAGCTCCAGTTGATATAATTTGAAGTTGCGAGTAATTACCAGCCCCATTTATTTGCACATTGCCTGCGGATGTAATTGTCATTCTTGTAGTCGGTGTATAATTACTATTTGTATCTTCTGTCCTAAAATTAATAGCATTATTTGTTGCATCTGCGTGACCAGCTACATCTATAAACATTCCAGCACCATTAGTAGCTACATCACAACTTTGCGTACTATCTGTTTCAGTTAAAACTAAAGCAGAATTTGTAGTATGGTTTATCTGTAAAAACTGACTCCAATTTGCTCCAGAAGTAGGGCTTGCAATTCCAATCCCAACATTCCCTGTTCCTGCGTGAATAACTAAGGAATTGTCCACATCTCCAAAAAGTGCAAATGTATCTGTATCTGGGTTGAGCCTCATGTAGAATGGAATAAGAGTACCAGAATCATTTTCGGCTGTGAATTTTTGAATTAAATCTGCTCCATGAGTTGCAGAATAAAGATGCAATTTACTATCTGACGCTGGAGAACCTGTACCGATACCGACGTTATCGTTACCAGCATCAACATAAAGAAGATTAGCGTCATTATCACCTTCTACTATAAAATCAATATTGCTACCATCATCATTAAAAACTACTTTACTATTTGCTCCATCAAGGTTTAAATATGTAGTACCAGCGGCTACAAATAGCATATTATTTGCGGATGTTTCTCTTACACCAGTATCACCACCACCATCAAGCCAAAGAGTTTTAGTTGCTTGTATAATTACATTTTGACTGGCATCAATAGTCAAGCCTGTATTTGTAGCATTTTCTCTAAATATATGACTTCCTCCTGTCGGCACATCATAATAAAGGTTTTTATCTGTACCACCACCTCCTGTAAATCCTAATTTACCTGAATCTGTAACAGACCCATTAAAAGAGATAAGACCATAAGTAGTAGAGCCTAAATTTTGTCCTATGATAACGGATTCCGTCATTCCAGAAATATCAACTTTTACATGACCAGTAGCAACTAAGGCGGCACCTGTACTATCTTGTTGAATCTTTAAACCAACTGCCCCAGTTGCAGATGCATCATCATTGTGTATGTAAACCAGATTTCGAGCAGTAGTATTCCCTGCGGCACTATAAAATTTTGCTATGCTACCAGATGTAATAGCATCACATTCTATATTTAATGCTCTCTCACTTGTATTCTCAGCATCTATATTAATTGCTCTTTCATTTGCATTATGGTCTATGCTTAAACCGACTTGAGCCGCATCTTGCTGAATCTTCAATACAGTTGCACCAGTTGCACTTGCGTGGTCATTATGTATTTCTGTTAAATTTCTTGTGCCAGTAGATGATGAGTTTGAATAAACATATAAACCTTTACCAGTAGTAAGAGAATTTGCGTCTATTGCTATACCTTCTTCTGTAGTGGTAACAGTATCAACATGAATACCTTTTTGATTGGCGTTTTGGTCTATATATAAAGCCTTACTTGCACTTGCTTGGGTAATTGTTACTGTACCATCAGAACCAATTTTCATTTTTTCAGTTTCAGTATCGTCCTTAGATGTTCTAAAACTTATAAAACCAGACCTTGCCGCGGCATTAGCAAAATTCTCATCCCTACCGACTAATATTCTTGCCGCTGTTCCACCATTATGTCTAAATCTAAATCCAACTAATTCATCTGTTGAATCCCCAGCGGCACTATTATCAAGAATAACCTCTGTAGAACCACCATCTGATGCACTTACGAGATGAAGAATATCGGCTGGAGAACTCGTACCAAGCCCAATATTTAAGCTTTGATCTATGGTTATTGCATTACCATCGTTTAAATCGTTTGCATCCATACTGATTTTAAACTTATCACTATCTGAATTATCTAAGCCTACTAACCAAGCACGAACACCTGTTAAATCAAACTTTAATGCGGCATCGCCTGTAGACGCACTATCCTGCTCAATAACAGTTTGATATTTTGTATTATCATCTGCGTAAATATGTAGTAATGAGGTTGGTGTCTTACCTACCCCCACTCTGGTATTATCTGTATCCACTATCAGTACGTCACCACCGTCTGAGTTGGCTCTGACAAGAAATGCCTCTGCCCCTGTGGCGTCTATAATCGTACTATTTGATACAACGGATGTCAGGTTGATACTTACATCGCCTGCAACGCCAAGGTCTCCTGTGACGGTTAAATCTCCATCAATAGTCCCCCCTGTGGACAGATTTGCGGCTACCGATTTTCCAAGGACGGATTCTATCATAAATTATACCTCTACAATTCTTACAGCCCCTGCGGAGCCTTTACCTAAATGATTAAATGTTACAGTTGCGCCCAGACCACGAGGCACCGTCAAAAATACAAGCGTTGACGATGGTATGATCATATCATTTGCTGTTGTCACATCTGTCGTTGTGGTACTAAAATTAAAATATAATTCTACAGCACTATATACGCCTATCTGTGACGTGTTCTCATCTACGCTAAAATGAATAGTGTTACCTGTAGCTGTTCCTCCATGTGTAGCTACTGTGGCAACTGTCCATCCGCCTCCTACGCTGATATTCATTGCCTCCTGTACTGATCTTTTATGTAGGTCTGCCATTATATCTCCTAATAATCTATGCCAAATACTAATTCTATATCACCAACGCTAAAAGATGGAGTAGTATTACCGGGGTCATCTTCACTTTGCACCTTAGCCGCCACATATACGCTTGTAGAGCCTGATGCGGCCTGTAGCATCAATGGCAACTGCGGATAAGTCTTTGTAGCGCCTGTAAACGCTTTATATCCCTGCATAACGGTATAAACCCTACCGCCACCGGGGTTCTGTTGCAAATTGTCTCCATCGAGGTATATACAGCCAAGATTCTTGGCCGTTGCAAAGTCGCTATCGCTCATGTTCCATGCGGCGTTGACCGTGCCTGCACTTTGATTGACCTGAAAAAACCAAAGGGTCGCATCAAATAAACTTGCCGACTTAGAATTGATTGTAATATTTACCAATTTAGACGCCCCACCGGGATACCCTACAGCCTCTGGTATCTCTGTTGTCGTAAACAATACGTCATTATTGGAATACTGGACACCAGTTATAGTGGGTGTCACTCTAATTACAGCTCTGCGCGCTGTGATGTTTGATGCCTCTTGCGCAGAGTGCTTATGTAGGTCTATTGCCATTTTATCACCTTTATTTTAGGTCGCCATTAAAGCACTTGACTTGTGCATGAACAGGCCGTTGATGTTTGTTACAAGCGAGCTAAGAGTTCTTTCTTAGAATCGCCTCTATCAAAATCAACATCATTATCAGATAACCATTCTCTGATGTCGTTTATTTTCCACGCCATCGTAGGTGTATCTTTTTTTGATGCCTTTATTTCAACTGCCCCATTAGCAAGTAAGTCACTACAGGTATCGTTCCCACCATCGGTGGTATCATCAACCTGAAATGTCTCGTCTTCGTTAGGCCATTTAAATGTTCTCATAATTATCCTGTGAATTTAGGGTCGCGTTTAAACGACCCCAATTCATTTTATCAGTTATTAACTTGCGTTAGTGAACTTGTATCCTCTTTTATTATCAGAGTCATCAAGTATCTTTACTCCATACAATGTATGAGCAACCACTTTAGTACCCAAATAATCAACGTCATACTGACTTTTTACATCTACAGAGCGTTGTACTGCCATTGCGCATGCTGACTTGTGATAAATCACTCCAGATACGTTTGTGCCACCGGCACTAAGCGAGTTGGACATAAGAACAGGCATGCCCATTAATCGTCCCACAACGCCTGTTAATGCAGGGCTATTGCCTGAGTTAAAGCCTGTAATGTCAGCCCTAACAAAGCTCGCACCAAAAGTACCAGCAGGATTAAGCATGTCTGCATATAGTGTTGGATTAACAACAAAGAAAACATCACCGGATGTATAGTCAATGTCATTTTCGCCTAAATTAGCGATAGCGGCCTCAAACTCTGCGGCCGTGATTTGATCATCAGTTGTCAAGGTCGCGCCTTGGTTAACTGTAATAAGCTGTGCGGCAATATCAGAATCGACCTGTTTAGCCAGCGCATAGCCCATCGCTTTTGTGTAAGCAGATACCAAATCGTAGCTACTTTGTACCTGCAAAACATCAGTAAACATCTTTGCGCTATAGTAGTGCTTGTCAATGTTTAACTGAGTATTTGTCTCAGCAGGTGCGACATAACTTACTGCCGCTCCGTCAGTTAGACTTGATGCAGTCATTTTTGCGATTTCAGGAATATGGATTGTTTTTCCACTACCCTGAACAAGTGAAGAATAGTCTTCAATAGTATTTTTGAATACCAGCCTTTCCTCGAAGTATTTATAGATTAAGTCTCCCCACAGCTCAGGAATAAAATCCTGCGTTACGCCTGTGTCGAATATAGTTCCAGATGGAGTTGCCATTTTAATTTATCCTTTGTTTGCGTGTAGACTTTCGGTCATAGGCTTTCACAATATCCCCAAAATTATCGCGCCTGAATTTTTCATCGTTTTCCATGAAATTATCAAGGTTGACATTTGAATTTGTACGTCCCTGTACAGCCTCTGCTGGATTAGAAACGTCTGAGGGTTGTGACTGCCTCACGAAATGTTCTAATTGTTCTAAATTCATACTTTGATAATGCACTCTTTCATCTTCAGGTATAGCCTCCAACAATGTTTCCTTTTTTGCCGCCTCCTGATTTTCAAAGACCGTCAATCGTGATTCCATCTCTTTTGACCGTTCTTTCAGTTCTGCGATAAGGTCATCTTTTTTACCTTCAGCAATTAACTTTGCCTGACGATCTTCTTCTGCTTTATGCGAAAGACTATCGCTTTTAGACTCGGCATCTTGCGCTCGCGACCTTAAGGATTGTGAATACTTTTTCTCTTTATGATAAAGTGCCTCGTAATCTACATCACCCTCTGGCGCTGTAGCCTGAACTTCCTGTTCATCAACTTTTGTTGTTTCTTCAGCCATCTGGCTTATCTCCCTGCTATTTTCATATTAGAATATAGTCTTAAAGTTTTTTTTAAGGCTATTATTTTTTTTACTTGCATCATATACATATTATATGTTATAATTGTTTTAGTTATGATACTAATTAAACAACAAATGGAGTTAAAAATGACACTTAATACAGAGCAGTTAGAGTATCTAATTGGCGAAACGCAGACAGAGAAAAGGCGTTTGGAAAGCGCAAGGCGTGATGCTAAGAGGAGAATGAATAGCACCCACGGAGATAATGAACTTCGCAGGAACTGGGTATGGGCTAAAGAAGAAATGTTTGAGATTGATAAAGAGTTAATGTTTATCAACAATCTTTTAAATATTCTAAGGGGAGTGAAATAATGAATTTCCAAACTTGGTTTAATACTTTCTTAGAAGAAAAAGCATTACCATCTGAAGAATGGTTGATTGTAGATAAGAATGGCCTTGACCACCACATCACATCTGCTGTGGTTATAGAGGCTATATTTTCAGCGTCTAAGTATGAGCAGTCTCAGATAAAAAATACGATTGTCAAAATAGACTTCCACAATGGCAATGTATTACATTTTTTCAAACATCTTGCCAAGGGATTGGTAAATAATTACGCAAATGCGTAGGGAGGCTATTTATGAACGAGCAACTAAGATTTATGGTTAGGACATGCGTGTTGGCAATAATCAAAACCTCTTTTATTAACCCCTCAAAACACTCAGAAAGAGAGGGGTTTGCATTATTGTTGTCTAAGTATTTCGAGTGGAGTCCTGCTGATATTATGGAAGTAGCCTCTCATGCCTTAGAAGATTCTAACTGCCATACCTTCAAAAGTAAATTAGATAAATTTGTTACAGAGGAGTTAAATTAAGACATGGCAGATTATGAAAGTTGTCTGACCTGTGTACATATAAACAGGGAGGACATTACAAAGTGTAAGGCGTTTCCAGAGGGAATACCTTTTTTGATTATATCAGGAGGAGTAGAACACACTAAACCTTTTGATGGTGATGGTGGCATAATTTATGAGCCTAATGAGTCTGTAAAGAAAAAACAAAGACTCGACAATAAGGCTAATCGTCAATAATGGCTGTCACGCTTTTTTTATCAAAAGCAATAAAATAATCATCAATCGTAGTAAAAGGAGGGCTTGGCACGGTTACATTATTAACACGGATTGAATCATACCCCTCCTTTTTTAAAAAATTTGTCCAAAGTTCTGGGAAATTTGCATTGAATTGCTGACCAATTTTTCCTTCTACAATTATATCATCGACATACGTTATTGCTGTTTTATCTCCTGCCATAACAAGATCGTCAAGATAGTTCCACCACTTATCCCCCATATCTAAAGCCTGTTTTGCCCACGCCTTTTTTTCAAAGCCGCTTGCGCTCCCAAACCACCTATCCCTCATTTGTTGTTTATTTAGAGGCTGGTTAGTAACAAAATTCTTAAATGGCCTATCTTTTAATATTTTATTGTAATACCTCTCAAATATATTCATTTTTCCCCTGCTTAAATGCTTTTCAAAGCCTTTCGTAATTACATTTTTATTTACATTAGCAGGTATATTACCTTGTATAAGATCTAATATAGACTCAGCCTCAAGAATAAACGGCTTTTTGACATTGTACATAAGTTCCATTGTAACGCCACCCTCTGAGGCAAAAGCGGTCGCTACTTTTGGGTTTTTTGTAGAGTATGCACCTTTCGCATAAATCTGACCTGTTCGTACATTTGTTGTATCAAATCCAGACTTGCTAATTCCTTTTAATCCTTCTTCAGTAGTCCCATGCAACCTGACACCTTGAAACTCGCTATCTTTTGCCCACTCAACAGCCTCTTTAGTAGTCATTGATGGCTTCCAAGCCATTGCTCCAGTTGCAACGACTGCTTTTTTTGTTACTGTAGCACCTTTTTCTACAACTCCTTCCATTTGTAATCTTGGAGATATTTTACCGCTTGGGTCAATAATGCAATAGCAATACCCCTTACAGACCGACCATCCTGTACCGGGTAAACCTTCCTGCTCCCATTCTTTAAGCGTCTTTTGCTGTCCTCCTCTTGGAGCGCAGTCAAGGCAAACTTTGTGCCCTGCGACAGTTACCCATGTAAATAACGTATCAGACTCTGGGTCTAATGCTTGAAATTGACCTGCCCTACTTGACTGATTTATTCCCTCAACTAATGAGCCTTTAATAGAGTTTCTTATTTCCCCAAATACGCGGCCTCCTGTTTGCATGTCATTTAATAGGCCTGCTTTTATAGCATTAGCCGACATCCCTGCCGCCGCCTGAGCCCGTACGGCTTTATTGACCCTTGAGCTAAATACGTCTGCGTCATAAAGCATTTTACCCATAGCTTGATCAAGTAATTCCCTTGCCTCTGGTGGCAACTTAGAAAGGCCTGCAAGAACGCTCTCAAAATCATCCCCAAATAATGCTATAAGTTCGGCGTTTGTTGCCATTATTTTTGTAGTGAGCGAGCAAGTTTAAACAATGCCATCTCTACAAACTTTTTATATTGAGAGCCATTTTTTTTCATATCTTTAGCTATACCAAACCATTCACGTTTAGGAACTTTTTTACCCGGTATCATCGAGCCTGAGCTTGTTGTAAATCCTTCGTTATGATATACGCCATGCTCTGTCAGCATTAAAACCTTAGACACGAGACTGCCCGGCTTTGCAGGTGTAATCTTTGTATTTCTTAGCTTTTTTTGCCTTGCTCCTTTCATTGTGTCTAATGGAGTAAAGCCATGCCCTCTTCTGTTTCGTATAGGGAGCGTTGATATAGTGCTTAATTTGGCAAATTTAGCACCTTTGATGTCTGTTTGAGTGTCTATGCCCCTTTGAATACTTTCGTTCTGATATCGAGCCATGAGGGTCAACATAGCCGCGATTGTTTTTTCAATCTGTCCGCCTGCTTTTTTAAAGCTGTAATTTCTATTTGACTTTATCATTTAAAGGCTTTCTTTTTTCCGCCTTCGTAATAATATGCGTGCCCCTCATCTATCAAAGTTTGATTTACGGTTTTGCTTTGTCCTTCAATATTTAAGACACCCAACACCCTGCCATATTTACCAAGCCCCATAGACTGCAACTTGAATTTGCCATCGTTTAAACACAGCAGTTCTTTTGTTCTGGCTTTTGCTAACAAGCCTTTAACTTTTTCTTTTTTGTTGCGAGTCCTGCTTTCCCATGTATCCACTCCATGAAACCGTATACGTTTTTTTATCCATACCGTCATACCAAGGTCTATCATTGCATCGACAGTATCGCCATCTACGACCCTAACAAGCGTTGCATTATATTCGTACATTAGCTCCTCCCATTAATTCGACTCATGGCACCTTTCAGCTCCATAAGTACATCTGTCACGTCATTTAATTCCGAAATCATTTTTTCGTGACGCCTTGTAGAATCTGAGGCCTCAGAGTTCCACCTGTCAACCAACTTAATAGTTATCCCTTGCGTGTTATCAATTACGGTGCCCATTTTTGCTAAGTTTTGTTGTATCTCATCTAAGCACTCATCTTGCTTTCGCTGACTTGACATTAAGTTCATTATTAGATATACAAAAAGCCCAACTATTATTGCGACCGCTCCATATTCAGCGTACAGACCAAATAGCTCTTCCATGCTAATTCCCTTTACCTCGTTTCTTTTTCCAAGAGAACGGATTTAATGACACGCCTCCAACCTTCACCATCTCCTTCTCATACCATTTTACAGATTCCTCCAACTGCGTTATCCTTGCTTGTTCCTCCTGCTCGTGATGAGCTATAAGCTCCTCAATATCTTTTTTATGCTGTGCGATGCTTTCCTCCATAGCCATTATCTTCATCTGGTACTGGTAAAATGTTATCGTTAAACCAATAATAAGAGCTATAAGCTGACACAGCCATTTAATATTTATTGTTAAAGCAAAACTATCAGACCCTACCGTTTGGCCTTTAAAACTTCTTGCACCATTTTCTATATCCTTTGGCATTACAGTTTGTCCAACTCATAACCGCATACCTCCCATCCTCCGCTACAGGCGTATGCCATTAAAAACATAAAAAACAAAATGCACCACCCAATAAGTACAAGAAATTCTTTTGTAACCTGTCTCATTTATTCTTTTTCCCAAAGTCAAAACCCATGCTATACGCCTTTACAAACTTTGGAACATTCTTTGCAAACTCAAGTTCGATAAAATTAAGCGCATACTGACGTGGGTCTTCAATGACTGCATCAATATTATCCTGCGGTATATCTACCTCAATATCATTAAGACGCTGGAGTTTGGTCAAGAAGTCTATTAAAAACTGATCGTTCTTCCCCTTCTGTTCCTTGTCCTTCGGCATTTGTCTCCTTGTTTTCGTTGACGAGTTTTTCTGCCTCGCCTTCTGTTAAATGCTTGTTGTATTTTAACATCAGGTCTTTTTGTGTTATTAAATTATTCTCAAGCATAAATGTATCTACAGCAATTTGGTCTTGCGCGCTCATTGGATAGTCAGGCTCGTTAAACCTTAGACCCATTTCCTCCGGCAGTCTAATACCATTGGCCTCTGCCATTACTTTTTCGACTGTGTATATCTCACGCTCGTACATCTCCCAAAGTTCCACATCGTCCTGATAGTCCTCAAAGCGTTCTAAGTCCTTTATTTTCAACGCTATACCGCTTGACGGCCTATCTGATTTCCCATCCTCTGCAAATGTTATCCATAGATGATTATTTTGTGCTGTGAGGTCAAGAATCGCTTTTACAAGGTCAATAGCCTCTCTGACGTTTGCCTGTGGAGATTTAATATCCATTCTGGCCGGCTCAGGTATGACCATAATTTCAGAAGACCCTGCACGCATTATTTTTTCCTCTTCATACATGCCCTCTATTACATACTGGCCGAACATTTGAAACCGCATACCTAATGCGGCCTCTGTTAGTAATATATTTATTTGTTCGTTAGCGGCGCAGATATCATAGGCACCTGTCACAAAAAACTCATTCAAATGATGCTCTCTATGTGTAAATACAAACGGTATGATCCCGTAGTTGTGCGTTTGCTCAAATATGATATTGCCATCTTCATCATATACCAGATATTGCACGTCATCCCAGTAGCAATAATTTAATTTATCTGTGTCTGAAATATCATGCACGTTCTGTACCATTGGATATGTAATTGCGTATGGCACAAAGGGGTCTTGGTCAAAATAAGCATCAAAATAATATACAGGATTGTAATTAAAGTGAGGCTTTGGAGTCTGTTTAAACACTACCTGTGTGGCAATAGTTCCAATTAATCTGGTCATTTTTTCCATGTGCTTTAATTTGTGAGGCTTTTTTAAGGTCATGTCATCGTAGGTGTCGCTAACATTTCGCGTAGCCCCTAACGTATATATCCTGCTCATTCTGTCAATCATTCTACGCGTCACATTAAATTCAGATACAGGTATCTCCCTGAACGCATCTGCGCTAAACCTGTCCTCAATATATTGCGCTGTATTGTCTCCTGCATAATAATCAAGCAGTTTATATATAGCATTGCGCCTGTCTTGCGCATAAAGCATCTTTTGGTCTTTCAAGGATTCATGTATTAACATTTGTGCTGTTTCGGTCATATCTTCTCAACCCTGTATTTTTGCTTTCTAATTGGAAACCTTCCGCAGATACCATATCTTAGCGCATCAACACCATGATCATGGTAGCCATCCTTTAAAGGTTCATTCTTTAGATTGCTGTTTTCTTTGTGCTCTGGATAGCGATAACTCTCAAGGTCTTCTACTATCCCTGTGCATTTATGGTCAATATGCAGTCTGATCTCGCCGTTTGCTGTCATCATGTACTGCCTAACGTGACTAACACCGGACGCAATAGACCTGCTATATTTGTCTCTTCTGCTTATTACAGGCAAGCCTATTATTTGCCTGAATATATCTGCCTCACCCATTCCCACAGATGACTGCATCTGATATCCTGCCGGGTCGCCAAAGACCCTTGCAAGTCTATACTCTTTTTTTTGTATAGCCTCGCACAGCTCAGATATTTTTAAATTTTTCTCGTGCAATATTTCATCTATTATAAATATATGGTCTTCACCCTTATTGCCTATCTTCCCTGTTTGAAAAAACACTATTGCAGGCATACGATATCCAAAATCTGCGCCAATGTATACAGGTAACATAGGGTTATATGGATGATTCCCTACGTGGGTATTCCTTGAGAAATCGCTGTATACACGCCCAGCCAACGCCGTGAACTCGCCTTTAAATTCTTGGTCAAACACCTCTCTTGTCATTGACTCTTTTGCCTCTACAAGATCAGGGTCGTCCTGACCGAGCGGAAAGCTATGATGGTTTTCCCACGATGGAGAATTAAACGAGTCCCACATCTTTGCTTTTTTTGCATAGAGGAAATACTCATAAAAAGCATCATAGCCCTCAGGAGTTGATATCATTAAGCATTTGCCTTTGGTATCTGACAGGGTTGGCCGGAGATACATCTCAAATATTTTTTTGAGATTCATTTTACTGGCCTCATCAATAATGACAAGGTGATTCCCGGCACCAATAAGAGACTCTGGATGTTCTGCCGATTTTCCCTCTATCCTTGACCCCCATTCAAACTCTATATATTGGTCATTCAGCGACTTGCGTAGTGTCGGTAGATTATGCTTGATGATAAGGTCGTCATAGACGATTCTGAATATCCGCTCACTTGTCGAGTAAGTTGGTGCAACGATCCAAACGTTTTTATTTGGCTGAGACACTAAAGCCTCTGCCTCCTTGGCCGCCGCCATTGACTTGCCCCAGCGTCTACCACAGCAGGCCACGACAAATCTAATGTTTTCTAAGGCCTCGTGTACTTTCTGCTGTCCGGGGTGTGGGTCATAATTTAAAAACTCGAACCATTTTGTTTTATATGTTGATAATTCAGTCATTTCGCTATTTTAATTTACCTTAAAAATTTTTTTAAATATTATTCATTTTTTTCTTGCATGTTTATATTTGATGTATTAGAATTGTTATAGTTATGACATACAAATATAAACAACAGGAGTTAAAAATGAGGTTTTCCAAGGATAAAGAATACACTTTTATTTCTCACACCCAGCCTTTTAATGTTACTTTTGAGTCAGATCATAAATTTTACGATCTTCAATGCACCAAGCCATTCGTCTATAACGAGGTACTAAGGTGGGAAGTGAATAATTACAGAGGTTTTTATGCTTATGATTCTCCAAAATGTGTGAATAGAAATGGTGGGTGGGTTAAAGCTAATTATGTTTTGAGTCTTTGCCGCAAGTCAGATGTTATGGATAAAGAAACTTGGGTAACATACAGCGATGAAGAGTGGGCATTTGAAACAAAAAAAGAAATGGATGCCTTCCTTAGTAAGTATGTACAATTTATGATGAAAGGCGAAAAGGGCGAATATGGATATTACAATAGAAATGAATTTAAATTAGAGGGAGGTCAGTAAAATGAAATGCTTAAAAGGAACAAATTGGACGCAGGCTCCTTGTGGCTTTGGTTACTATAAAGACCTTGGCGACAAGAGAGTTTATATTCGCAGGGGCTATACCTATTCAGCATCAGGTAAGGAATGGGTCAGAAGATACAAGGTTTCTTATGACACAGGCTTTGCTATGGGTTACATAGGCTA